>ERZ1643247.68-NODE-68-length-136328-cov-97.667748_pt1 | contig 136328 bp, 187 predicted proteins | sample MGYA00579264_ERZ1643247 | MGnify/ENA primary metagenome ERZ1643247 (study PRJEB29033, sample SAMEA4952262) | chicken gut metagenome | biome: Broiler Chicken; feature: Gastrointestinal Tract; material: Caecum | place: Ireland | collected 2018 | study: Broiler... | reverse complement strand
TGTGCTATACTAGTATCAGAAGGGCGGCAAGGAGAGGGCGCAGGAGGGAGAGAACCCATCAAGTTAGCTATAACTAACTAAGGCCGCAAAAGGAGGATTACTCCTCCTCCTCCTCCTCCAATACAGCTGCAAGCTCAACATTAGGATTGCTTTCAAACTGTTCAAGCATAAATTGCAAACCGCCCTCCGCGTTCAATTCCTCTTCCGTAAATTCACTGACTTTCATATCCCAATCACCATTCTGAAAATACTTAAAACTATACTTTTTCATCTTTTATTTCCTCCTTTTGTTTTCCACGCTCTTATTATAACTCCCTGACCTCGCATTGTCAAGTATTATTTTTTATTTTTGCCTATTGACATAGAATAACAAATGTGCTATACTAGTATCAGAAGGGCGGCAAGGAGAGGGCGCAGGAGGGAGAGAACCCATCAAGTTAGCTATAACTAACTACCAAAAAATTCTTAAAAAACTTTCAAAAAATGCTTGACAGAACAACCACTTGGAGTTATAATAAGAGCGTGGAAAGGAAAACCACCAAGACAATAAAGACAAGAGAAAGAGGTACTAACTATGATGAACTACAAGACTTTCGTTGAAGAGTTGAACACTTTGACCATGGATGAGCTGTACGCCATGAAGAGTGTGGTTAATCGCATGGCCTGCGCTTTCGATACCATGGACGATGAGGAAGCCTTCAATATGTGCGAAAATTTGCTTGACCGCATTGACGCGCAGATTGATTATCTGGATGCGGAGGAAGCCATGATGGCAGAGGAGGAAGCCCGCGCTAACGGCGACCCTGAACTCTATAACGATTCTGATTGCCTTTAAGGAAAAGGTGGGGGCGCATACCATATCACGCCATTTGACAAAGCAAAAATTCCTTATTGACAAAAAATCTATTTTATGGTATAATATATATAGAAACAGAGAAAAACAATAGAAAGAGGTATGTAGCATGGAGAAATATGATTATTATGATGCGGTCAAAGAGGATGTTCTGAACGCAATCGAGGAGGATAACGAGCTCCTGCCGCGCGAGGATGAAGACGCGGCTGATTATGAGGAGCGGCTTAATGATGCGCTTTGGGCGTCGGAAGTGACTGGTAACGGGTCTTACGCATACTACTACAGCGACGAGGAAGACGCCATTGCCGCAGTTATGACGAATCTTGACCTGTGCAGCGAGGCATATCGGGAATTCGGAGTAGACGAGGATGCAGTTGCTTTTATGTCGAACATTCGCTCCGCTGACGTTACTATTCGTTGTTATATTCTTCCTTCGGTAATTCACGATATTATCGAAGAAAAGTCTTGGTTTAATGATAACGAGGAGGAGGATTAATTATGGATTTTGAAGCATATGAAACTTTTCTGGAGAATTTGTCCTCCGTTATGAGAGGCATTGACTGCCTAATCAAGATGGCAGAAGGTAAGAAGGGGAAGCGTTTCGTCTGGTCTTCTGTCGCCCCTGATATTGTTAAGGAGGGCACTCTTAGTCACGTTAAACGGGGATTTGCTTATACTGATATTAAGGCTATTCCGCAAGCGATTTTGCAGCATATTGATGAGGATAATTATATTGTAGAATTGGCTTGCTCTGTAGACGAGGACGACAAGGGACCTTCTTTTTATCTTTCTATTGGATATTAACGAGTACCTCTTTCTGTATAGAGTGGGGCGCGCATACTTTATCACGCGATTTAATATTATGGTTTATCATGTTGAATATACATATAAAGATTATAACGCAAATCAAATGCGGAAAAATATGCAGTTCTTCGGCAATAGAGACGAACTCTCCGCATTTATTCAATATATCAATAGCAAAACTGATGTAAATATTATCAATGTTTGGGGGTTCTAGCATGGAAAAGAAATACAACATTTATTTCACTATTAAAAATGAAAAAGGAGTTGCGCGGCCCGTCGTTATGCGCGGTTGGTATGAGTCTCCCATTGAAGCAATTAAAGCCGCCAGACGTCGAAACGCCACGGCCGCAGATATTGTTGTTACTCTTTACATTCCTAAAGAAAAATAAATAAATAAATAAATAAAAAGAGCGGTATGTAAAAAAAGGATTCAGTTCCGAGTATTTCATAAACCGCGTTTAGACATATTATAGTGAGTTGCTATTGTTAGCGCCCACTAACTCCCGTTTTAAGCGCACCCCCGTCTATTATACCACATTTTGAAACGAAAATCAATAGTCAAATCGCCAAAATAAAATCCTGAAATAAATAAACGTTTGTGCGCCCTGACAATAGACAAAGATACTAGACTATGATATACTATAGACACTGAAGGCGGCCAGACCGCTAAACCACTAGACCGCAAATTTGAAAGGAGTTTTTACTATGTTCCTCACTATTCTTTCTTCTATTGGCTTTCTGATTGTTTGTGTAGCGGCCGCCGTCTTAACGCTCGTTTGTATTGCTTCCCTTTTTAGCATGGACGGCACCAAGCGCAATTTTGTAGTGATTTTTGCTCTTATTGCGTTGGGATTCGTCGTTTTGCATGATATGGGCGCATTCGCTTACCCGCTTGCATAAGAAAATTTTCAAATAGGTATTGACAAAGTTCCTTCATAGTGGTATAATAAGAGTGTAAGGAGGAGATAACAAATGAGAGAGAATCTGCTTTACAAGATGAATTATGAAGCACTTATTATTAGGGACTTTATTCGATACTCTCCTAATGCAGTAGATGATATCTATTACCACTTGGGTAAGATGCATTCCTACGAAGAAATGTACAAGGAACTTTTTAAGGAAGATATTCCGAAACCTACTTTAAAGAATATGACATGCACTTGTATGGTTATTTATAATTGGGATGCGGCGGGGAGGTGCTAATATGAATAAAGAATCGCTTCAGAAAATATTGCTCTTAGAGATAAAAAATCTGGTACAAAGCTTAGAAGAAGCGATGAAAGTTCTTCCCTTTGATGAAATAACTTATTTGGAGGGCAAACTTAATGAATGTCTTGATATTTATCAAAAGGTTTTCTTTTTTGAAGTCCCAAATGATGTATGGGTAAACGTTATTCAAGTATGGAATTTGGTAACTGCAAGAGAAGAGAAAGAGAGGAGCGCAGATAAAAAATGAAGAGAAAGAGCAAAAAGGCAATGCGGTCCAGTTCTAGGTCGCCTGTATTGCGTCCTGTACGTTTCACACCTAAAACCGCATATAATAGACAGAAATTCAAGAATAAAAAGGAGTGGCAGTAATGATTAAATTTTATACTTGGATGGATGAAGAACTTCCTTGCAATGATTTGAATGACATTGAAAAGTATTTGATGCTCCATCAGGATAGCGGATACTTCACTATTGAAAATTCCTTTGACGCAAATATTCTGAATTGGATGCTTAAGCACATTGACCCCGAGAGTTATTCTACTATTGCAGTAGGTAATTTTGACAAGCCCGGAAAGTATTTCTTTGATAACAATAATTGTCTCAAAACGAAAGCGGACTATTGGCCTTTCGGTTGGAGTATTGAGAATGATTGTTGGAGTATTTTTGATAATCATTAAGGAGGCATAAAAATGATTAGATTTTTTAATCATGAAAGAATTAGTAAAACTATTACTAATTTTAATGATATTATTAAGTATGTTCTTCATTCTAAAACTACTGGTTTTATTTGTGACACTCAATTTGAAGCGGATATGCTTAATTATATTATCAAAAATGAATCGTATGGTGAAGTAGATAGACCGGGAACATATTGGTGGGTGAATGATGAAGAAGGGTATATTAACGAAGAAGATATAGATAGTTAAAGATAAAAATATATAATAGATAGGAGATGATAAAAAATGACTATAGAAGAGCTATCTAAGAAACTTAATATTTCTATTTCTAGCATTAGAACTAATTTTCCTAGAATTTATAAAAAATTTCTTGACTAGGGGATAAAAATAGAAAGAGAAGGAAAATATCCAAACACTATTTATAATATTTTGTACCTTCCTAACAACGAAGAAATAGAAAAAGAAAAAAATAAATCAATATCATGTGCAAAAAACTATTCAATAGATGTAATAAAAAATGAAATATTTAAAGAATGTACAAGAGACGAAAATCTATTGATTTCTAATATGGGAAGGTATAAGTGGAAAAATAATTCAAATAAAATTTGGGCAGGACATAACACTCCAGACGGATATAAAAAATTTACAATAAAAGGAAAAAGTTATTTCGTTCATAGAATAGTATTAGAAACATTTTCTCCTATTAAAGATAGTGAAAATTATACTGTTGACCATATAAATGGAAAAAGAAATGATAATAGATTAGAGAATTTAAGATGGGTTCCTCTTGAAGAAAATATATTTTTAATGTTAATGAATAGAAAAGATTTAAATAAAGAACTTACAAGAATAATTCAAAAATATGGATATGAAGAAGCATTAAAAATATTACAAGAAATAAAATAAAAATTATCCAGCGGGCTGTCAACTTGCGCCACAGCCCGATTCTAACATCTTAACTCTCTATTATACATCTTTTCATTGAAAAAGTCAATAGGCAAAGTGTATAAATTTTTCCCGATATTTTTGTATATTTTGCCTATTGAGGAACATCTTGTTATGTGATATAATAATAAGGTAGGAACAAGACAACAACAAATCAGTAAGAACGCACCCAAAGTAGAAAAAATCTATTTTTGCCGCATATATGGCTTATTTTTCCAAAATTTTTGATTTTGCTATTGACAAATACCGCCTAGCGTGATATAATAAAGACACTGAAGGACGAAACACCAACAAAGAAAGGGGTTAAATATGACTACTATTGAAACTGTTAAATACCAGAACGATTATACTATTGCAACTGTTAAATACCAGAACGATTATACTGGTGAAATGTTCGATGATTATGAGGAGTGTTTTGACTCTGAGGCTAAATTCATGTTTAGTAGAAATAATACTGGTATTCTTGCTGTCCTTGATGGAGGCAGAATTGGAGAAATTATGGAAGCCTTTGATAGCCGCTATGTCAATGGCTTAAACACAGATAGTATCAATGCTATTATCTTCCCCTCCGCGAAGGTAGCCCGTGCTTTTATTAACAACTTCAAATCTTATTGGTATGAGAAAGACGGGTCTGAACCAGAACCTTTTGACCCTGACGCTTGTGACGATAATTACCCCGATACTCTCGTTTTTATTCCGTCCATTAACGCAAATGACGAAAACTACCACTCCTTCATTAGCGCGGCAGAGGCAAAATTTATTATTCACAGCTTCAGTCAAGATATAAAACTTGCAGTAAAAGCAAAAAGAATGGTTGACAACAGCGACAAAGTGTGATATAATATAATCACGAGGATAACTAAACAATAGAAAGAGGTAATTAGCTATGATGTGCGTGGAAAAGGCAATTGTATTTGATATGGACGGCACTTTAGTGAACTTGTACTCCGTTCCTGAATGGCTTGAAAAGTTGCGTTCCTACGATGCTACTCCTTATAGTGCGGCAAAGCCCATTTACGATGCAAAGGAGTTAGTTCCGCTGATTACCGAATTGAAAGACCGCGGTTTCCGCATTATCATTACCTCTTGGCTCTCGAAGAAGTCTACAAAGGAGTACGATTCAGCAGTACGCGAGGCTAAAAAAGAATGGTTAGCGAAATATGGCTTTCCTTATGATGAAATTCACCTTGTAAAGTATGGGACGTCTAAAACGAAATGTTCGCGCGGCAAAGCAAAGTACCAGATTCTGGTAGATGACAACGCGGAAGTTCGTAGTAAATGGACACTTGGCGCAACGATTGATGCAAACGAAAACATTATCCCTATGTTGGAAGCCATTCTGAAGGAGGCCGCATAAATTTCCCATTAAACACTTGACAAGAAGAAGAGAATCTGGTATAATAGGAGCATAGGAGGCGATTAAATGCTTTACACTAATCCGCAAGGAAAGAAATTCAATATTCCTGATGATTACCTTAGTAAACAGATGCAGAATCTTGGTGTGTCTAAAATGGAGGCGGTTCAGCTTTGGCTCGAAGATAATGGAGTGGAGAAGAATGAAGAACTGGAAACTCTTGACCAGGAGGCTAAAAAGACAAAGATTCAGCATGGAGCCGGTGATAAAAAGCGCACGGGCACAACAAGAGAAAGAAAACCTAATCTTGAAAAGCAAAATATTATTGCGGCCTTGGCTTCTATTCTCGCAGAAGATAATTTTTCGGACGGCCTGACCATCGAAAATATCAAAATCGTAAAGCCTGAACGGGAAATTACCTTCCAAATTAAGGAAAATTCGTATAGTTTGACGCTTACTTGTCATAGAAAGGGGAAATAAAGAAAAGCGGCTGGAGCAGAAAAAAATCTACTTTGGCCGCTTTTTGTTGCTTTTACCTATTGACATTAAGCTGAGGATATGGTATAATGAGCGGCCGGCTTTCGTTTGTGCGCCGGCGATTTTTACTATAACCTTCTATTATACCATATTTTTGATTCCGTGTCAAGTAGTAATTTTACACAAATAAGAATCCTGAAATAACCGTATGCTTGTATACTTTGCCTATTGTCAAGTAGCTTATTATATGATATAATATAATCGTTCCAAGGGGAACAACAAAAGAAGAAAGAAAGGAAATGATACAATGAAAATTTCTATTAAGAAAACTTCTCTGGTCCCTTGTCCGCTGACTGATGTGAACCCCGGAGAAATCTTCTGGTGCGATTATATCCTTGATACTGATGGCAATCCTCGTCTCTTCATGAAGATTAACTCGGCTTATGGTGACGATGAAAGTTTTTGTGCTCTTGACTTGAAGACATTCATGGTTTATAAACTTGATGATTACAATATGCTAGTTTATACCGCGAAGTCCGATCTGCTTATTGATATGTCCCAAAGCGCTTGACAAAAGCCAAAATTTATGATATAATAAATGCAGTCGAGAAAAGATGTTAAGCTCGAATTGCAAGAAAGAAGGACAAAAGAAAATGAAGAAAGCAAGTTATCTAGTTCTGGATTGTGAGACCGCGACTCTTCCTTTCATCAAGGAATTGGCTACTACAGAGGAGGAGCGCAAAAAGATTGCCGTTGCGCGTCCTATTATCTATGATATTGGATGGGTGGTCACTCAAAAGGACGGCACTATCTTGAAGAAAGCTAGTTATCTTGTGCAGGAAACTTTTTTTGTTCCGCAAGTCTTTGAAACAGCTTATTACAAGAGCAAAAGACCTAAATATATCGAGAAACTGAATTGCAGCAAAATCAAGACGGCGCTCTGGAACGACATCATGGACGAGCTTCTAGAGGATTGCAAAAAGTGCAATTTCGTTTCTGCTTACAACGCGGCCTTTGACTTCAAGAAAGCAATTCCGTTTACTGAAAAATATATCAAGGCGCTTTACTCTGATTCTTTTGATAAATTCCTTCGCGGTCAAAAGTGGTATTTGACTAATAAAGAAGGCGCAAAAACTGGCAAGAGCAAAAATAGCAAGTATATCAATCCAGATAATGACCATTTTATTTTGCGCGGCGAAAAATTTGATTTAGTCGATATTTGGCGGCTTGCGTCTGAAATGGTGAACGTATTCAATTATAAAAACGATTGTGCCGCATATCCTGCAATCTCCAACAGTGGTGCATACTTCAAGACGAGTGCGGAGCAGGTTTTCCGCTACGTTGATAATAACTATGATTTCGAGGAAGCGCACACGGCGCTGGAGGATGCAGAAATTGAAACGCAAATCCTTTTGATGTATTTCAAGAGAAAGAAAAAGATTGAAAAAGGGATTGAGGCTTTTCCCTTCCGCGCACTTGGTACAACTGTTGACTTTGCCACCAATCCGCGTTTCAAGAATCGAGTTTCAAAAGAAGGGGTATCTAATATCTACCACGCCATGATGCAGTATCTGCAAACCGCAAAACCTAGCACCTTCAAAACCAATATCGAGAGACAAGCAAAAATTCTTGAAGCACTTCTCTAAAAGGGCTTGACAAACAAAAAAGAAAATGATATAATAGAAGCACGAAAGGGGAAAATCCCCTACTAATAAAACTAACAAGAGATAAAAGGAGAAAATAATTATGACTAAGCGTGAGTATTTCGTTGAGATTGCAAATTTTCTGATCGAGAACGGTAAGGACGAATGGGCGGAGGTCGTGAATAAGGAGGTTGAGCGCCTGAGCAAGACTTCTCATTCTAAGAGTAAGCCTACCGCAAATCAGGAAGTTAATGCGGCACTGAAGGAGGGTATCGTTGCGTACCTGACCGCAGAGGGTGAGCCTAAGCGCATTAACGACATCGCCGCAAACGTGGAGGGCCTGAGTGACGCCAGCAACCAGAAGCTGAACAGTCTGCTGATTCAGCTTCGCAAGGAGGGCCTGGTGAAGCGGGTCAAGATTAAGAAGGATTCTTTCTTCACTATTGGCAATGAGAACGAAAACGAAGAAGTTAGCGAGTGATTCAAGGAGGGGTTCGCCCCTCCTTTTTTTATGCGTCAAAGGTGAAAAAATTTCATACTACAGATGAAAAAGTTTCACTTGACAAGAGGGAAGAAATGTGGTATAATGGGCGGCCGGCTTTCATTTGTGCGCCGGCGATTTTTACTATAACCTTCCATTATACCATATTTTTGCGCAAAAGTCAAGAGGCAAAGTAAACAAATAAAAATCCTAAAATTATTACTTCTTTATGTACTTTACCTATTGCGGCAAAGCAGAAAATTTGCTATAATATAGATGTTCCAAGGGGGATAAGAGAAAGAGGTAATAAATAAGAAAATTAAAAAAAGCACTTGACAAGCGAAGCAAAACGTGGTATAATAAAAGCGTCAAGAGGAAATCCTCTTAACAATAGACAAAGGTAATAATGAAAAGGAGTAACTACTATGGCTAACATGACTAACGAAAAGAAGCTCACTAAGCGCGAAGCCTTCAACATGATTATTGATATTCTGGACGAGAAGGACGAGATGGAACTGAAGGCAGTTATGGTTCACGAGGTGGAGCTTCTGGACGCGAAGAAGAACAGCCTCCGCAAGACTACTGCAAAGCAGGAAGAGAACGAAAAGCTGATTCAGGCGATTCTGGAAGCCATGGATGTGATTGGTCAGCCCGCAACCATTAAGGAGCTGATGGAGGCTGGTGACTTGGCCGCGAAGGGTATCAAGAGCAACCAGCACATGAATAGCCTCCTGATTAAGGCGCGCAAGGGTGGTCTGGTGAAATGCACCCATGAGAAGAACGTGGCTTACTTTGGCCGCGGTTATGACGAAAAGTATTATAACGAGGATGGCACTCCGAAAGTGGAGGAGTGAGTCAATAGCAAATAGTTAAAATTACGGTAGATTAACGATGCGGCCCAAGCAGATGTTTTATCTGTTTTGGGCCTTTTTTATGCGGCAAAGGTGAATTTCTTTCATGTAAGGAATGATAATATTTCATCTAAAAAAGTATTGACATTAGTTCTAAAGTATGGTATAATAGAAGGTTAAGTGTCGCCGGCTGGCATACTGGCGCAACCAGCCGATTTCCCCAAAAGTCAATACCTTTCACCAAATTTTCACAGAATTTTCACAATCACATACCATCGTACTATCTCCCGAAAGTTAGTTTACGCTAACTAACTCCACGACCGCATTACTTTGTGCTATTGAGCTAAAGACCTACCCTATATGGCCTCAATTCCTAGAATTTTTGACTAAAACCGCATCATATGGCGCATTTTCTTAGAATTTTATGAACTTTTTATGAATTTTAACTGATTTTGACCAGAGACAATAGCAAAAAGCAAAGAAAAGTGCGGCCCAGGGCATATTTTTCATTAAAAGTCAAGTAAATATTAATAAAAAATCACCAAATAATCACTAAAAATATGCGGAATTCACAGAAAAGTTACTGTTTGTTCATAATTTTTTAATATTTTGACCGCATAAAAAAGAGATAAGATTGCGCATTTCTTATCTCTCATACTAGTGTTATTGCTCCTCAGACGCGCCAGCCGCATCATCATACATTACTTCTTTGGTTGCCTTAATTGGTCTAAATCCAAGTTTTTCTGTAGCAATACTTATAAAATTATCATATTTAACTTCAGGAATGTCTCTTAATAAAAGATCCAAAGCCGCTTTTTGTAATTCTTCTATTGTATACTCGCTCCTATTCTTATAGAATTCATCTATTATTGTCGTACAATCTAAAGACGTATCTATTTTCGCTTCTTTCATTGCATCTTTCATTATATCTAGTTCATCTTGTGTCAAAGGTCTATAGTAATGCTCCCCAGTCACCTCATCATACTTCTTCTCACTATAAACGAAATATCTGTATCCTTTTGTCCCAGCTTTAGGCTTCAAAAGTGGACCAAATTCTTCTTTTTCCGCGATTCCTGTATATCTCTCACACGTTGAGCATTTTATACGCGCATTAACAGTTTTCTCTTTGCGCCACATCTCATTCCCAACTCTAGCCGCAGTATCAACACCTGTTCCATGAGTATCCCAGTATTTTGGTTTTAGTTTCTTCACTTCCTCATATGCACTAGAATATATGGGACAATGAACTTTATCAATAATAATGTTAAATTTTTTCCCTGTCTTTCCGCATGGTTCTAAATGATAATCAGCAAATGCTTTCAATGTTTGCAATTTCTTTTCTTTTGAATGGCGAATTCTTCCATATGAAATTTCAAACCATTCCGCAAGTTCTTTAAGAGTAATCTTTCCTTCTTTCAATTCAAAACTCATTATAAACTCATCCTTTCTGTAATTTTCTATTGTGTCGTGGAACCTTTTGAACGCGAGTTCTCTTTTACCCTTTGTAATTCAATAGAATATCTGTTTCAGAAAAGTGTGTCGGTTTTTTCCACGGTATATATTATAAGAGATGAAAAAACCGACACAAAAATCTAATTTATATCATTCTATTGAACTTTGTGTCGTCTTACACTATATATCAATATTATAACATATTATTTTATTGACTCTGACCAAAAAATTTTAGATATTTTTCTTATTCTTAAAAAACGCAATCATTTTTCTGATTATATATATACGAATCGCAAAAAATGATTGCGTTTCATCTAATTAAATAAAAATCTTAAAAACTAGAATTCTTAATCTTTCCATTATTATCTCAATATTATAACATATTCTCAAATTTTCAAATGAAAAATCTGAAAGTTCCTCATTAAATTTTAAAATGAAAATTTTGAAATGAAATATTTGCCCTGTTTGAGCTAAATAAAAAAGAGATAAGACTAGCTATCTCTTACCTCTCAATTTTGTTATTAAAATAAAACTCCTTAATTAAATTTTTTTCTTAATCAAATAAAACCTCTCTAATTTTTGGGGAGGTTTTTCTATCTTAGATGAATAGTATCAAATTTTTGACACTATATTATATAGTATAAATTTTTTGATACCATTCATCTATTTTAATACTTTTTTCTCTTTAAAAGTATCTTTCATATACATATCAATATTATAGTATATAACTTTATTAAATTTGACCAAAAATTTTCAAATAATTTTCTTTAATTAAAAAAAGATAAGATATATATGATCTTATCTTTTATACTAATATCAATCATTCATTTAATTTCTTCTTCATAAAAAGGTTTCTTTACTTTATCAATAACAATATAATAAATATTCCCATTTTTCTTATAAACAATATGAAAATCTGCATATTTTTCTTTTAATAATTTTAATTTTCTTCTTTTAGTAACTTCTTTTTTCATTGTTAGATAAGAAATTCCAAAGAATTCTGCTAATTCTTTTAAACTAATTCTTCCTTCTTTTAATTCTTTCATATATATCAATCAATCTCCTTAAAAAAATCAGATTTTTACCTGAGTAAATGAAATGTCACAACTAGCTACCTCACGCGCGCGCCAAAGGCAGCAAAAGCTGCTTAAATAATAATTTTTGCTACAAATAAAGTTGTTCCGATTTTTTCACTTATATATAACTCTATAAATAGATTAAAAAATCGGAACAACTCTCCTTCCAGAACTTTTTTCCACCTTTTTTATTTTTTTCCATCTATATGTATTCTATCTATAAGTATAAAAAAGAGGGAAAAGTATCTGCCAGATATCATTCATCATCTTCCTCTTGCCAAGCACTTTCTATCATTCCTTTATTCCAATTATCTCCATATAACATTTCCATCTATCTGCGCCTAATGCTTCTTTCAACTTCATATCTAGTAGCTCTTACCAATAGACAAGAAGTCTTTTCTCTAAATACATCTAACACCTCACTCTTAAAGTCAATATAATATTTACCGCGCCGTCTGGCGTTTTCATAATCGGCGAAACTAACCTCTTCACCTAGAGAAATGCGCTCCCGCATTGCATCTTTCAGTAACTCTTCTTCCTCAATGCGTTCTTTGACATTTTCCGCATAGGCCGCTTTAATTATCTCTTTGAATAATTCATCTTCTTCTCTTGTTTTATAGCGGTAATTATTATCTCCTTCCAGCTTAACAGCCCAAACATATTCTCTTACCCCTATGTCGCCTTGCGCCAAGGGATTCTCTTTTGTTATAACTCCAAAACATTTCTTCATAACTCTACTAACTCTTCTTTCTATTGTGCTAAATGTCTTATTGCCATAATCTTTTGGGTATTGCTCTTGTAGCACTTTTGCAATTCCTGAGATACTATTTAATTCATCATAAGCAGTTCCTTGACCGTCCATATTGAAATATTTATCATTTATTACTTTTAGTACTCTACTCTCGTCATCTTGATATTTATAATATTCATCAAAGTAAACTTTTTTAACAATAACTCCTCCATATACCTCCTCATAGTCACAGAAACCTTTTAATTCTTCTAATCTTTTCTTTCTCTAATTACAATAAGTTTTATAAGCAATGCCGAACCACTCAGCAAGTTCTTTTGTTGGAATCTTTTTCTTATTGTCTACTATTAATTTTTTCATATTTTATCTCCTTTTTTTATTAAGTTAATTATCTAACCAGAGAAGTTTCCCTAATCTTGCCGTCTCATAATACCCTTTTTGCGCCCTGCAAAAATGATGGAAACTTCTTCTGATAGGCACGTTGGAAATTCATTCTATCTTTTCCATCCTTCACTTATATATAAAAAATCCTCAAACCGCCTTAATCACACTTGCCCAAAAAATAATAAAAATTTCAGCACCTTGACAAATCAACAAAAATCTGCTATAATAAAAATATAAATAAACAATAACAAAAGGAGATAAATAATATATATGAATAACGATATCTTAACCATCAATAGTGCGGCTTTAGTTGATGCCATTAACAACGGACTTTCCAAAGAGCAGATTCTAAAATCTATTGCGGCCAAAGTTGATGAAGCATTAGAGGACAATAGCAAAAAGACTAAGCTAATGGAGGCGCGGAAAGCAGCAAAAACTGCTCTAGTTGCTTACGTCTGCGAACTTGCCGATATCAATCCAGACCATATTGATAGCGCCACCTTTAACAGCATTGACTCCATCTTTAACCAATTTGAGGCGGCATTGGCGCCCAGGGAGAAGAAAAAGGAAAGTAGTGCCTTGCAAGATTTCTTAATTAAGTATAATTTGATTTAATGCGGCCAGGAGAGGAAAAACTGCTTGTTTTCCTCTCTTTTTATTTTTGCTTATTTACCTCTTGACAACATAAAAATTTTGTGGCATAATAGAAGAGACGAGACAGTGACATAGAATAACAAAAATATCATAAACAAAAAAGGAGAATAAAACAATGACTAATTACAGCAAAGAATACATTGAATTAATTCGTAAAAAAAGTCATGATTTGAGAGATATTGGTGTCTTTTACAAGACCATGGCTAAAGATTGTAATATTGGATACAGCACCATCCGCAATTTTGTCTGCGGATACAGAGACGGAATGAGCGAAAAGAATTGGGGAAAATTCTGTCATTACATCGAAGAAACATGGGATTTATTACTACTAAGTAGAAGAGGAAGAGGACAATTAAATGACAATGAAGCAGACTTATATTCCACAGACGGGAAGAACTCAACTAGCAATAGTTGATACAGAATTCTTAAAAGACAAAAAGATGGATGACCTATTGTATGGCTATATTAGAATCAATAGCAAATGGCATATGGGTGAGGATTACACCTATTGTTATAAGGACTTAGTTACTTTTAGTAAAGTGACTAAATATTTTAAAGAGGAAGGAGAACAACCGTATCCTTATAAATCAAAAACCACCTTCGCGGCCCACCTCAAAACGTTGAAAGAGGCTGGATGGGTCTACGAAGGTGGCCAATTCCCAGAAAGCGGTTCTGACAAAGAAGTTTTTAGCTTAGCTGAATTATTCAAGGGTCAGTATGTGATAATGTCTCTGGATACAATGACATTATTAGTAAATACTGCTATCCCTAATATTATTAAAACATATTCTTTTTTAAAATTCAAGATGGTGCAGCATAATTATCTTAAACAGAAAAAGCCAGATCTTCCTAAGTATTCATTTAGCCGCAAGAGTTTGCTTGAAACTATAGGTTATACTCGAAAACAAAATGATATGATGGATGAAATACTTAACACTTTACAAGAAAAAGGTTTAATAAAAATTCATATAGAATACAAAGCGGCAAATGGAAGAAATATAAAAAATCCTTTCTTTGTTCTTGATGAAGTTTATGAGGCGGACCAAACAAAAGAAAAAGAAGAAGTTATTGAAAAAACAGACTATTTCCCGTCTCAACAAGAGCAAAATGATAAAGATGAGGAAATATTCGTGCCGCAAACTAATTCAGCAGATTACTTAAGATCGCTAAGTTTAGAGGAGATAAGAGCAGAATTAAGAAAAAGAGAAATAGAAAGTGAATGGGCTAAATATTTTTAATGCATGCGGCCTGGATAGATTTTTATCTACTCTAAAAATTCGGGTCAAAAAGTTCTCTCCATAAACCAGCAAATGGGTCAAAAAGTTCTCACCAAGGATAAGCAGACGGGTCAAAAAGTTCTCTCCATAAACCAGCAAATGGGTCAAAAAATGCTCATCCTAATAATATATAATAATAATAATAGGGGGACGATAAATAATAATATAATAATAGGCGGCAAAGCCGCAGACGCGCGCCACCTTATAACAAAACATAACAAAAAGAGGGGAACTAACTCCCCTCTTTACTTATATTAACAACAATAGCAAAAGAACTAATCCTGTATACATAAGAGGTCTAGTCCAAACTAAATCTTTGGCCGCATACATTATAACTTTTTTATCAATATAATAAAACAAAAGACCAACATAAAGAAGAGCGGCAAGGCCGTTTAAGCATCTGCTCACACTAGCACCAAGGCCGCATAGGTGAAAGCAATTTGCGCCAAATGGAGAGCCTGATCTTGAACGAGGTTAATATCTCTGTAGTTTGCTTTACTATTGTCTGTCAAAGAATGAACTACAATATTAAGTGCGGCCAGAAGTAGAAACATACCTAAGTCAAGATGCGGCAGAAGGAAGAGTGGAACCATTATCCAAAGAGTCCATTCAGCAGAATGAATTGCTAAGGCCGCAAGATAATCATATTTATATTTGCTATTGTACCCTTCCTGCCGCTTCCACCATTGCTCTTGTTTCATATCAGCCAAAATACCTTGCAAATGAAAATCTGCAAAGAAATGCGCCAAGAGCATCAAAATAAGCACAATCACATAAAGTTTATTCATATAGAACTACCTCACAGTCCTTATATGGTTTTACTCTTACCCCCGAGCAGAAAGAAGCTAAAATACCGCTTTCAAGGTCAACAGAATTATAAGAAGGGACATCGTCATCCACCAATTCATACTCCATAAAAAGCTTCATATAGTATGTATTATTAAAGTAAAAACAATCACCTGCGGCCAGAGAACAAAAATCTACTGTTTCCATTTTAGATACTTCTTTAAAAGTTTTAGTCATTATTATGTTCCTCTTTCTTCGTCAATAAAATTTTATATCTACTCTTTTATTTTCAACGATCTTTTCTGCCATCATTGCCAATTCACTCCAATCTTGCCGTCAGGATGAATAACAATATTACTATACCCGTCCCCATACTTCTCTAAATTCAGTCTCTGTTGATACATATCACCCAACGTAACGCGGCACTCTCTTTGCATTTTTTTATCCCAATAGTTACAATAGGCAAAGAAATCACCAATGCGGAAAGTGCTTATTTCGATATCTGGATCGCATCTCAATTCATTCCAAATCTCGACCGGATAATCTTTGCAGTCCAGACTACTTAAAAAGCGGAACGAATATGAAAAAGTATGGCATTTATTATCTTCCTCCGCCGATTTAATCCAGTCGCGCAAATGGCTAAGCCGCATATTTTCATCTTTTACCACTGTCTGTAAAGTAGACTTATTCCAATTAAATGAACCCTTATCAGGTTTTACATAATCATTTACAGATACATTCATCGAAATAAATCTATTTAATTCTCTTACTTTTTTCTCTTGATAAGCAGTAGTATTTACTACAAAAAATTTATTATAACTATAATCTCTGAAAATATGGAACAAATGATTTATATGACGCGGATAGAGAATTGGTTCCCCGCCTGTAATCGTAATGCGTGCTGTAGGATGATATTGCAATACATTGTATAAAGATGCGGCCTGAGCAGAAAAATCTTGCTTGCCGCACATAGGATTCTGTCGTTCCATACAAAATGAACAATTAAACGGACATTCATGCGTTACAATAATTTGAACATTAATATTGCAATAGAGCGGTCTGCCATACGGTGTTTTCTCTTTTCTATTGCTTAGACGCCACTCCAAATCACGATTCATTTCGTTTCTAATATCATTATAGCTAGTAATTTTGGGAATATAATTAAGTTTACTACTCATGCGGTTTCACCTCAATACACATTTATACGCGTCTCAACATTAATATAAGCTAGGCCGCTTAATCCTCCCTTGCCGCAACCATAAGTGCCGCAACGAGAAAACCAAAGCAGCCGCCACCCATAAAAATCAACAAATTACTAAGCATTCTTACTTGTCTCCTTTTCTTTTTCCTCTTGTTACATATATATTATACCATTTTTTTATTTTCTTGTAAATAAGGAATTTTTTATTCTAGCCAACGATTTTCAAGAGAGTAGAAGCCATAAACGCAAGCGCCGCAAATGACTGTCCAAACAAGCCAGAATAAAACTTGTTTAACAACGCCAGTGCTTTTATAATGCTCTACTGCTTCATCAATAGTCATATTAGCCAAGAAATCAGAACCTTCAGAAATAGTATCCTCTCTTAAATCAGAAAATAACGTGCCAATATATTCTGTCTCACTCCCTTCGTAAATATATCTAATATTTCCGAAGGTTTGCGTATCAATATGCTCTAGCGGCGGCAGGTTGATGCGGTCGGAGCTAAACTCAACATCGCAGAAACAGACCTTTGCGCATTTCTTGAACTCACTTCCTACATAATCCCATGAGTAATATACCTGAGTAGTATAATAGGTTTGCGTCTTTCCATTAACTGTTCTAGTATGAGCCACTAGCCGCGTGTGTCTAGTGTACTTTTCTTTTGTCTTTTTTACCTCCATGTACTCGCCATCAATATCTGGATAAGATACAGGGTCTACTGCAATTAATTTACCATAAACGAAAGTATTGCCAATGTTGGTTCTCATTCCATAAATAAATAATTCATTACTATCTGAGCAATCTATCTTGACTGCAGTATTATATTTTATATTTGCGTCATCTATTGAATCTTGAATGCGGCCAGAGACAAGAAAACCGCCAATAAGAAAAGCCGCAATAATTGCAATACTTACAATAATTTCGCGGCTTGTGACTTCAATATCTCCTAAATCAAATTTCTTATTCATATTGTTCAATTAAAAAGATTTTGTGGTGCATCTACAGGCGCATCATAATCCAAGTAGTCATATTCAATAGTCTCATATCCAGTCAGGCTAAGAAAGATGCGGTCAGGGAATTTTCTAACGAATCTATTATAATTCTTAACCGCGTCATTATAGCTAGAGCGGTACTGAGCAATCATATTTTCAGTGATAGATAACTCATTCATAAGAGTTTTATAATTTTCATTAGATTTGAGCTCAGGATAAGCTTCCGCAACTGCGGCAATAGCTGTAGTGGCACCAGAAATATCTCCTGCCTGGCCGCGTGCCGCAACAATGTTCTCCAGAGTAGAACCTTCATATGCGTCATATTCTTTAACGCAATCCACCAAGTTGCCAATCAAGTCAATTCTTCTTTTCTCTTGTACATTAATATCAGATTGCGCGACCTCAACAATCTCCTCAAGCGAAATTGCGTGATTCTGCGAACCTTGGACGCCTACAAGAGCAGCCAAAATAACAAAAACTGCTACAACAATAGCAATAAGAACCATCTTAATATTTACACTAACATTCTTCATCTTTTATTTAAAACTCCTTTACCTTCATATCCTCATTAATTACTTCAATGGCATTTTGATTCAGAAGCGCCAGGGCCCATCTGTGCATCTTTGGACTAGTCCCGTTGCACCCGGCCGCATCTACAATAATTCGAGTCTCAGGTAGAGCATTACGGAGAATTAATGCGTTACTAAGAACGCAAATATCTGTACAGACACCCATAAGAGTAACGGTATCTAGTTCTCCCCAAATGCAATATAGATCCCAAAGATAACCTGCCAAATCATAAGAACCAAAAGTATCTTTATAAAAGATTTTTGAATCCTCATCCTCTTTAAAAGCTTTTAAATCATCAACAATTTCTGCTCCAGCCGCACCCTCCATACAATGCGGCAAGTAGATTTTGCTTTCTTGGTATCCATCATAATCATCTGGAGAATGCTCGTCTAAAGTAAAGATTAATTTATACTTTTTGCTATTGTTAGCTAAAAATTCCTTAATATAGTTAATAGTATCCTCGTTTGGATGGAAGTCTTTCTGCATATCAATAATTACTAAACAATCCATATATTATCATCTCCTTTTAAATCATCGGAAAGAGAGTACCAAGTCCGAAAAAGCCAGATGTAACGCACAAAATTCCAATCAAACACTCTTGGATACTCTCACCTTCATATGCTTGAACTGCAATATAAATGATACCAATGAAAATACAAAAGATAGAAATAAAAATGGAATAATTACTCATAGTTATATGCTCCTTTCTTAATTGCCAATCTATCAATTACCCTTATTCAATATTTCTAAGTGCATACGCATCCCATTGTCCGCAGGTATATGAATTATCTTGCCGTAAGACTCCGTGTCATAAGCATTATCACCATACCAACAGCCAAAGTACAAATCATAACACTGTTCTTCTCTATTGTATAACACTCGACCAGTATAAACGGCATCCTTAGTCCAAGTCCTTACAATATCGCCATTGCAGATTTCGCGGCCAAAGCGGTCAAAAAGATTAGTGCCAACACCAATCATAGACTCAATCTTTGAATAATTAATGCGCTTATTCTTTTCGCGCAATCTGGCCTTAATTCTCTTCGCCATTGTCGCTGTTCTCCTCCCAAACTTCATACGAAGACAATAGATAGAAAATATCATAAGTTCTTTCAAATGGAGTCCCAACTGGATGCTTTACAAATGTTGCCTTAACTGTTCCGGGTCTTCTCTTGTCAAGCAATTCTATTTTTATTTTGAAGTAATCATTATCATTACGCGCCCAGAGCCATTTGCCGCAATACGAAATAAAGTTAAAAGCTGTAATGAGTATCTTCTCTCTTGACACTAGTTCTCACACTCCTCTCAACGGCAATTCCGCTATCTGCTTATACATTTTACTTAATTTAATATAATCTTTATCACTAAGGAAGGCGGTATCTCCGTAAATACTTCCGACGCAGACCCCCCAGTCATTAACACCGAAAGTTACATTAGGCCAAACAAATGGACATTTATAACAACAATGGCCTGAATACTCGCATCCCCACATATTATGGTAGACTAAACCTTTCCAACCAAAATGCTCAAGAGCTTCTCTTTCATTCACATTTCTCTTCTGAGCTAGACTCTGTTGACTCATCCACTGGTACATTGTTCTGTGATTCTGAATCATTTCGTCCTTCGTCCACTTGCTCATTTTTAACTAGCTCCTTCTCTTCTGTGACATCAGATACTTCAACAGGTGAATAAGTATAACGACTATTCATTTGATGCCGAATAAATTTGTTCCATCCATTGCAGACCCCATTTTCATCAATAGAAACAAACTCTAATGAGCACTGGCCTGACGAGTGACGATTTGGACACATCGCCTTGCCACATTTAATTATTCTTGCCATAGCCCATTACCTCATCATTTAATGCGACTTTACAATTTCCTAATACGGTAACGCGTACTGGCATATTATAACACTCACCATTTTTATTGTATTTACAAACGTATCTATTACATCTTAATATAGCAGGATTTTTCTTAAAAACAAGTCTTAATTCTGTTATATATTGTTTAATTCTTTCTACTAAGTAATCGAAAAAATAATTTAAGATAATAACGCCGACAATAGCAAGAAGTATAAATGCTGCCGCGGCAAGTAATTGTCCAATTAGTATCATTTGCTCTTGTTCTCTCCCTCGCTTTCTCTTTTCTTTATATATATTATACCACTTTTCAAAGTTTTTGTCAATAAGCAATTTTATGAATTAAGCGGTGTTCACAAAAAGTTCATAAAAAGTTTACTATTTGTCTATTGATTTATATTTTTTATTATGATATAATGTAGATAAAGAGAAGTGTTTCATTTGTTAGTAATGTGTCGGTGACGAAAAAGAAACAAAAATGATTGGAGGAATGAAAATGTCCAATTATATAAAACAAGTAAGAGATAAAAGTATTGAATTAAAAGAGAAATATGGAATAACTTATATTTCCATGTCTAAACAGTCAAATGTCTCATATCAAATTATAAAAAATTTTGTAAGTGGATATAGAGACTCTATGGGAGAAGATAATTGGAACAAATTCTCTAAATATATTGAGAAAATATGGAATTTATTTAATGAGGAGAAAAAATAGAATGGATATCCACCCGAGAAATCAGCAAATAGTCCTGGCCGCACATACTTACTTTAAAAAATAAAATTCTTTATTGATTTTTCTATTGTTTTATGATATAATATTATTATAGAACATTAAAAAGATAAAAGAGAAAGGACAATAGCCTATGGAATATGAAACCTATCGAGATGATAACGAAATCTTTACCTCAAATATGCGGCCAGGACAAGTTTCTGTACTAAACTTTATCTATGGTGAACGAGGTAAAAATTGCAGCTTTCGTCTGTTGTATGAGATAAAGTACGATAAATGGGACTTATATCTGCATTCTGGCTCCAAGCCGCATTGGATTTATCTTGAGGAATTCGATTATCCTATTGCCGCACTTAGTTGGTTGGAGTTACACTACGCAAAGATTGTCTTAAAGGATGAGAGCTATGGAAGCTGTTAAAATTGCAGAATACGTCTTGTGGTATCTGAATGAGAAGCATGATATAAAAATTAGCAATCTCCGCTTGCAGAAATATCTGTTTTTGTGTCAATGCAATTCTCTTGCGGTTAGCGGAGAAACTTTATTCGAAGAAGATTTCGATGTGTGGGCGCATGGACCAGTTGTAAAAAGCGTATATTTTAAATACTGTGTGAATGGGAACCTCAATATCCTCAACGTTCCAGACGAGAAACCGCTTCTTTACAATATTAACACTAAAACTATTGATGATATGCTTGATTATCTAGTCGCAGAAAATATGAGATATTCAGATTTGGTTAGCGCAATAATGAACTTTACCCCCGTAAAACGAATTCTTACGAAAAGAGAGCTCGTCCCGGCAAAAGACAGAAACAGAATGGATTTTCCCTTGTCCGCAAACGAGCTAAAAAGATTCCTTACTTGACAAATAAGAAAATTTTTGATACAATTTAACCAACAGGGCAGGACAAACAAAAGCAAACAAACAAAAATACAGGGGAAAATAAATAATATGAGTAATATAAATAACCATACTAACAATAACAACAAATATAATAAATATATTAATAATGCTGCGAAAAAAGCAGAAAAATATCTAAAATCATTGTATATTTATGATGATTCATTTATTAAAGATTTTTATTTTAATATAGGAACTTGGTATAATCATTTAGATGTAGAACAAAAGAAAAATACAGACCTTCTTGCCGCATTAGGTATTATTGGTCCTTATGACGTAAATCTTGATTTGCAAGATGAAAAGAGTATTACTCGCATTTTTATGGAGGAGTATATTTAATGTTTATCTATAGCCTTATTGGAATAGTTCTTGTTCTATTGTTTGTTCTAAGTTTTCTTATTCCCTTAATTATTGGCTTTTTTATTTCTTTTTATATGGTAGTTGATTTTGTTAGAGGATTAAAGCAATATTATGGTGGAGACAATAGCAAAAACTAAAAGAATTCCTGAAATAGACCATTTTATTAAGCATTTCTCTTTGCCGCAGTCTTATTTGAAAAAATTTTCTGAAATTGTACAAGATGATTTTTACGATACGGACGAAGAGCCGATAAGTTTCTTTTCAGAACGTTTGTCTGCGTACAATAGAAAATACAATGCTCACGTTAAGTATTTATATGGAGCTACTAAAATTGTCTTTATTATTCCGTGCAGCAAATATGTGTTGAAAATTCCGCTTTTTCAGCCTTCTGGATTAAATTATCTTGATAGAGAAATTGAACTTTATGGGGAAATGGACGAACTAGGTTTTTCATCTTTCTTTGTAAAGACTTTTTATTATAAGAGAGTGCGAGGAATTAATTATTATTTGCAGGAGCGCATTAGGGTGACTGCTTTTGAACTAGAGGAGGAAGAAGCAGAAGCTGAAGATAATAATAATGTCATTAGCTATAACCCCTCTAAAGAAAGTATATCTTTCGTTAATTCACTATATAACGAGAGCCAAGAATCATTTTGTGCGAGAAGTATGTTTTATCGTAGTTGGGTAGCTGCGGCATATGATAAATATGGAGAGGATAAAGTATATAATTTTATTCTTTATCTATCAGAAAATTTTCCTGGCCGCGCCGCAAATGTAACTAGTCCTATCGAATATATGATAAACGATATGCACGAAAATAATTATGGATATGACTATGATAACAACCCAGTTATCATAGATTATTCAGGTTACGAAGAAGATTGTTAATTAAATTCATTCATTAAGGAGTTAATTTTTATGAGCAAAGAACGCACTATTACTTGTCAGCATTACGAGTATGAAGGTTCGTGTAGTCTGGGCCGCGAAGCAGAATTTTGGAAGTATTGTCAGCGTTGTCCTGATTATCTTCCTATTAAGAACGGTCGGGCCGCACGAAAAAATCTGAAGAAAGAAAAGCAAATTGAAGCGCAAAAGCGCGACCTGAGAGAGATGAGGTGGGATTAATTATGGAAGAAACTAAAACATTTGGATTCTTTAAATTCGCTCTTACCTATTGGAATGAGGTAGATGGTAAAGAAAGGGCGGCAAAAGGAATTACTTGCGGCGAGAATTATTCAGAAGCGATGAAAAACTTAGAGCATGAATTTGGTGATAGTATCACTAGGATTACTAATCTTTGTGCTCTTGATGACGGGTATTGTTATGCTTATGTAACTGAGGATAAGGAGGTTATTACTTAAATATGGCATCTCCAAAGAAAGGCGAATTTTCAAAAGCCTAGTATTATGAAATGTTAAAAGATATAGTAAAATGCTCTGGCCACGCTTATACAGATAAAATATTAGCTTTCCTTGAATTGCAATCTGCTGCTGTGGCAAAAAAGAGAGAAAACGATTTATTATTCCAAAAGAGATAGAGAGAAGCGGAGGGCGTTCTCGCTAACTTGGTTTTAGACTTATTGACTTATGACCGCCCTCAAACCGCGGAATAGATTGCAACTTAGGCGGCAGAACTAATTAATTAGCCAGTAACGGCTAAGTCTGTTTCCATGATTCTCTCCCCTTATATAGCAGAGCATGTGGTGGAAAAGAGATTAAACACATGGCACGATAAAGTTTATTATGTATTAGTGCCAGAATCTGGAATAGTTGACGAAAGGACATGGTGGAACTGGTCAACATGAAATATTGTTTAAATTATAAACCTTATAAAGATAAAGAATATAAAGACGTAGATGAACTAAAAATTAAATATAACCCAGATGATAAATCCTTATTTGATTTTTTACAAAAGTATAAAGATAAAGTAATTAATATTTATGTTAGTGCGGCCCAGCTCCAAGATAAATCAAACATTAGACTCTTCAAAGGATTTATTGCGAAAGGCTGCTCAAATTTTAAGTTAATTATTACTTTCATGCAAGACAATAGAGAAAATGTAGATGCGCTCAAAGCAGAAAAAATTCCTTTCTTCTTTAGCTCTGTTGCGGCAGATTGGCAAACTTTCTATTTGCTCTTGTCTTATGGACCGACAGATATTTATATACTTGGCGGCCTTGGTTTTGAATTAGATAAATTATCCAAAATTGCCCAGGCGCATAACTGTTCTTTGCGTATATACCCAAATGTATGCGGCCCAGATACTTTTAATGACAAAGGCCTAAAGAATTTTTATGTGCGGCCAGAGGACATTAACTTCTATAGCCGCTTTGTCAGTGTGTGTGAATTTTATACTGGTGATGATATAGACAGGGAATTAGTATATTATAAAATTTATGCTAAAGACAAAAAATGGTGGGGTCCGCTCAATGAGATTATAATTGGCCTTGGCGCAGATATTGACAATCGTTATATTGGGCCAGAATTTTCATGGTTTCGTAGTTCGTGCGGCCAAAAATGTATTAAAGGGGAAAGTTGTAAGATTTGTCCGTTAGTAATTGAAATGAGCCACCATGTAGCAGAAAGAGAGAACAATAGGAAAAATAAAAAAGAATAAATAAAATTCCTTATTGATTTTTCTCTTGTTTTATGATATAATATTTATGTAAGGAGAGGAAATAAATGACTAATGATTATTTTGATGTTATTTTCGTAAAAGAGCATCCAAATGATATAGTTGAATGTATTATTACAGATAAAATTCATCATACTTCCCCAACTAGAGCATTCTATAAAAAGGACGATGCAGACACTTTTATTGAATCATTCGATGGAGCAGGAGTATATTTTTCTATATATTTCCTTAGTATATTGTTTAGTCTATTGTGAAAGAGAGGGATGAACTATGGCGGTAAGAGGACAAGAGACAAAGAATAAAATCATTAAAACAATTACAGAACTTTTTCCTGGCGCCTTTGTAAGCGGCAAGGAGTTGCGGATTGAGGCACAGGAAGGTGGAGAGCTAGTTCAAATTAAGGTAGCTTTGACTGCGGCCAAGGACAATATTGCGCATGGAGATGTTGTAGAATCTCGTGACAATAATTCTTGGACGGCCCAACCGCATTTTGACGAACCCACACCAGAAGAGATTGAACGAATTAAATATTTGATGAAAGAGTTTGGTTTGGAATGACAAGGAGTAACTATATGATTAAGAATGGTTTTAATGGTATTCAGGTAGTCTATCTTGACGACAATAGCAATAAGCATATTTGTGTAGTTTCTACTTTTGTGGACTTGGACTTTTTGCGCGATAGATTTAATGTCATTGACTATGAGGTAATCTAATAGTGTTTTATTACAAATTCTATATAGAACTTCCTATTGAAGATTTTCCCAGCACTATCTTTTGTTCTGCTTTTGATAACGCGCTTAAGGCTGCGGAAGGGGAGGAACTCTGCAGTAGGCTAGCTAAAGATTATGTAGACGAGTATAAGAGTGAGATTCTTGAGTGCTGTGATACAGACGACGAGAGTACTATTAGAGAATTATTCAAGATGCTCTATGAAGAGACGAGCTGTACCTATGAATCGTGCGCAAAGAGCGAGTACGACCAATATAGAAAATCTCTTTCTTGACAAAAATTCAAAAATATGATATAATTTATATATAAAAGAGGCCGCTAAGTGTCCGCGACAGAGTGCGGTAAAGCATCTTTAAATATCCCCTCATAGCTCAATAGGCAGAGCATCGGCCTTATAGCCCGACAAAGTACGCTCCAGATTAGAGGTAGTTCTTGGTTCGAGTCCAAGTGGGGGGACCAACATCTACTTTTACCTTTTCATTTTTTATTACCTCTTTCACAAAAGATAGACCTTTCTAATTCAAATAAAGAGAGGTCTATCTCTTTTTGGGCAAAAGTAGATAAGCGTATTATCATAATTTTTATTATGATTACCTCTTTCTTTTTCTTAAATAAAATAAGGAGATAATTAATAGGTTATGAGAAAAATTAAAAATAAAAACAAGAGTAAGAAAGTAATGTGTGCGGCCCTCGTCTTGGGATGCGCCTTGACTGGATTCACTGTTACTAGCACTAGTGTCGATGAAAGTCAAGACGCCATTGCCGCGCCTATCTCTACCATCAAAGAGTTTAATGAAGCGCAGAAAGACATTTTTATTCCCGTGCCAGAATCAGATATTGTAGCTGTAGAGGAAAAGAAACCTGACAGAGTACTTGTTTCTCTTGGCGAGTATCGCATTTCGGCTTATTGCCCGTGTGAGAAGTGCTGCTTAAAATCTGATGGTATCACTGCATCTGGAGTAAAAGCGTCGCCTAATAGAACTGTCGCAGCAGATGGTATTCCTTTTGGGACTCGTCTTCTTATAGATGGGAATGAATATATTGTAGAGGATAGGGTCGGATCAGGAAAACGTCTAATTGACGTGTTCTTTAATACTCATGATGAAGCACTTAACTCTGGACTTTGGGTAATGATAGAAGTCTTTCAAGTAGTTGAGGGATAAGCGTTGTTCACAGAAATTTAAAAATTTCTTATTGATTTTTTAATAAATTTTTTATATAATATATAATACAACAAGACAATAGAAAAAGATAAAGAAAGGCGGAAAGTGCGGTAATGGGAAATGAAGAATTAAAGATTTATTTGAACGAAATTAATCAGATTCCTTTACTCAGTGCAGAAGAAGAGAAGGAGCTAACTACCAAGGCCGCACAAGGTGACTCCGCGGCAAAAGAGAAGTTAATCAATTCAAATCTTAAGTTGGTTGTTTCTATTGCTAAAAAGTTTCAAGACAATGGTATATCTTTCCTTGATTTAATTCAGGAAGGTAATATTGGTCTTATGACTGCAATAGATAAATTTGATAATTCGTTGGGTTATCGCTTTAGTACCTACGCTTATTATTGGATTAAAACAACTATTTCTAGGGCCGTTAATCAGCAAAATAGGTCTATTCGTATACCTGTTTATATGGTAGAAAAACTATCTAAATATAAAAAGATAGAGCAAGAGTTGTCGCAGAAGTATAATCGAGAGCCAACAGAGAATGAAATTGCAGAAAAGATGGATATTTCTGCTAAAGAGATTAGAGAATTGAAAGAATATTTGTCTGATACTGTCTCTTTGGATGCTCCTATTGGCGATGATAAAGAAGATAGTTTTGGTTCTTTTGTAGAAGATAATTCTAATGGGAATCCAGCAGATAATTACGAGAAGGAAGATATGAATAAAATTCTACTAAAAGTATTAGACACTCTTCCTGAGCGCGAAGCTGGTATTTTGAAAATGAGATTTGGTATTGGTTATAGTGCGCCTCTGACTCTTGAAGAAGTGGGGAAAAGATATTCTTTGACAAGAGAAAGAGTGCGTCAAATTGAGGCGTCTGCTTTGAAGAAAATGCGTAATCCAGTCCGTGCAAGCAAACTAAGAGACTACGCCGTTTAAGAAATTATCTGTTGACAAAATAAATAAAAAATGATATAATATATATACAAACAAAAGAGTTAGACAGTCACAGCAATAGTAATAATGAATGATAAATTTAAAATTAATCCTCCTATGTTGGTGATATTTTAGTATGGTCATTGTATTTTCTCCTTTCAAAATACAATGAATATTTAAACAAACTGTCTAGCGGCAGGATTTAGCTCCTGCCATTTATATGGGTAATTAGCACATCGGTAGTGCAGTTGGCTGTTAACCAACCTAGCTCAGTTCAACTCTGGGATTACCCTCCATTTTATAAGGGTGCATAGTTCAATGGTTAGAAGTTCAACCTGTCCAGTTGAAAATCAGAGTTCGATTCTCTGTGTACCCGCCAATTATGTAGCCGTAGCTCAACTGGTAGAGCAGGAGTCTCCAAAACTTCATGTTGAGAGTTCAAATCTCTCCGGTTATGCCATGGGGTATTAGCCTAGGAGGTCAAGGCAGTAGACTGAAAATCTATCAATCTTCGTTCGATTCGAAGATACCCCACCAGATTTTGCGGGATTAATTCAACTGGGAGAATGCATCCCCTACAAGGATGAAGTTACAGATTCGAGTTCTGTATTCCGCACCATTTATAATAAAAAAGGAGCATACATCTATGAAAAAGAAGTATAGAGCCTATAAGCGCAAGATGCGGCCTGAGCCTCCTCGATGGTTTACACTGGACACTGATAACTGTTGGTTTTGCGAACATAGGAAGGCTTGTAATGGATGTAAACTTCTGAAAGAGCTAGAAGCGTATAAGAACGCATAGAGGAAAAGAAAAGAAAAATCTGATTTAAGAAATTACTTATTGACAAAATAAACAAAAAATGGTATAATATATACACAAACAAGAGAAAAGTAAAAAACATTTTATTTTTCTCTTTAATTATGACGCAGTAGACAAATTGGTAGAGTCCCGTCCCCTTCAAGGACGAGCTTAGTAGAGATACTATTTGGGAGTTCGATTCTCCTCTGCGCTTCCATCAGTCCTTAGTTGTGCCTTTCGAGGGAAAACGTAGTTGGCGAGTTCAAAGGGACTATAATATAAGAATGACGAACTCGGAGGAACTGAACAGACACCTGGTTAGCAAGGCCAGTAGTAAAATAAGCTTGCTTTTATATCGCGGATGACAGTGCTGGAGTACTGAACTGTCTCATAAGTAGTATAGGACGAGTCCGATTCTCGTATCCGCACCCATGCGGTTTTAGCCTTCCGTACAAAAAGGCTAAGTTATAATGTCCATTATCCTAATAGTAGGGAGCCTGCCTTTGAAGCAGGATGACTTGGGGCGGAACCAAGATGGACAACCAATGGGATGAAGTCCATTAAAAATTAAATTCCTTTCTAGTGGTACGATTTTACTCTCCGCATAAAAGAGTTAACTTAAAGACGGATACAGCAAATATTCTGACAAGACTGCTACTGCAAATAGCTCCATTTTATATTCCGTCTTGTTCTTATGGCGGCCTCGTCCAATCGGCAAAGATACGAGCCTCTCAAGTTCGAGATATGGGTTCAATACCCATGGCCGCTTCTAGTAAAAAATAAACAAATTAAAAAAACATAAAGTGAGGTAAAATTAATGAAGAATTTTAATAAGATTTCTCGTCGGGCATTTCTTTCTGCTATTGGTGTCATGGCCGCAACCAGTATGATGACGGCTTGTGCTCAGACCCCAGCCGCAGATAAGGATGAGGGTATCACCTTCCAGCCGCAGACTAAGAGTTTGATTTTTGATGATAAGGCGTTCGTTGTAAACTCTGTAGGATATGGCGTTACTCATGATGGCTATGTTCAGGTAGATTTTACGATGGTGAATCATCTGGATAAGGTTGTTGAAATCAATAGTGCAAAACCTGATGATGGTCATTTGAATCTGATGGTTCGTGCCTACTTTGATGGTAGCTACGTCCACGAAATTCCGATGAATACTGGTGATGATAATTTGCTTGAGGCAAACCTGAATCCGCATGACGAAGACGGCGTAAACATTTCTGATTATTCTCTTGAAGGTTCTGTTTATTTTAAGGAGCCTGAGACTTGGTCTAATGTTGCTGTTGTTCTGAGTTTGACTGACACTGTTGATGAGGAAGAGGTTACTAAGGAAGTTATCTTTACTTTTAACAAAGTCTAATAAATAAAATTCCTTATTGACAAATAAATAAAAATTTGTTATAATAAAAACATAAGAAAGACAGTTACAGCAAAGTAAATAAAACAAGTTATATTTTTTGGTTTGAAATATATACTGTCTTGATAATATAACAAATAGAACTTTGATAATTGAATACCTTATTTTTAGCCACTAGCTATCTAGGTGAAGACAGAAGGTCATCTGGCCTAGACATGAGCTTTAAATATGCGGATAGGACTGGACAAGAGGATACCCTTGTAACAGCCAAATGATTCTTTCAGTGATGTTAGAGTATGAGCGGCCAAAGGCTACTTCCGCAAGTTTATGGTGCTAGTAATTTATTCCCTAGTTAAAGGTATAAACTTTTAGCTCCCCGCTTGCGCAATAGACGCTCGTAAGTACGAGAATAAGCCTATGATAAGGTCTAGCCTAGGAAACTAGACAAACTCTAGGTAATCCTAATAAGCAAGTATTATCCAGTTGAAGGCAGAGAAATCTGTCTATAAGGGGAGAGTTTAGTGCGAGTAGCTCAAAATCTGGGTTTATGGAGAAAGATATTATAAATCAATTCTGAATGGTGAGTGAAAGTTAGTCGTAATCAAGCGGCTAGAGGAAATGCGGACTTAGGTCTACCAGTGAAGAAGTTAGGGGTCGCTACCCGAAGCTCAGACTTCATTGCCTTGTGACTGAATATAACAGAGAATAAATGAGGGTAAGACGAAGGTCTAGCGAGTGGTTAAAAGTAAGGTATTCAATTTCTATGCTGCGGTGTTGGAATTGGGATACAATTTAGACTTAAAATCTAACGCCAGAAATGGATTGCGAGTTCGAATCTCGCTCGCAGCACCAACATTTAGTACCTCCAAGAAGTCCTGAGTATGACTATAAAAGGCTCTCATATGCGGGAATGGTGAAACGGCAGCCACATCAGCCTTAGAAGTTGACTCCGAATAAAGTAGGAATGAGAGTTCAAATCTCTCTTCCCGCACCAGCGTTTACGGACTATTTAATACACGGTCCTAAGCATGACTTTAAAAGGCTAGTTTATATGCTGTTGTGGCGGAATTGGCATACGCAATAAGCTCAAACCTTATATCATTGGGAGTTCAAGTCTCCCCAACAGTACCAATTATTAATATGGGTAGGTACTCAAGTGGTCAACGAGGCCAGATTGTAGCTCTGGTGGCTTAGTCCTTCGAAGGTTCGAATCCGTTCCCTGCCCACCATTTGTCAAGAGATTTCGCTACCTCAAGACGCATCCTGAGCATGATGTAAAACTGCTACTTATTTTAGATTAAGAAATCTGTTATTGACAGATTTTTATAAAAATGATATAATATATATGTAAGCAAAAGAAAAAGACAGTTACAGCAAGAAATCAAGATAAAGACAAAAAAGATTGTAGTTTTGAGATTACAAAATGTCATTTAAAGATACTGTCTTGATGAAAAAAATAAAGAAAAAGGAGAGATTGCTAAATGAGCCGTAGTTATAAGAAGTTTCCTGTTACCAAAGATGGCAATAGAAAAAAGAAATGGATTAAGCAACTGGCTAATAGAAGGAACCGGCGTAAGTTAAAGCAAGACCTCCTGCGGCAAATGGATGAGTCTGTTAATCCAAGAGAAAAGAAACTTTACAGAAAGAATTTTGAATCTTGGGATATTGCAGATTATGTTTGTTATTGGCCTCTTGAGCAAGTGATTGCTTCGTATTATCATGAAATGAGAGAGTATGAAATGACTGGAATTACTCCATATTTTATGTGGAATCATCCTGAAATTAAAACTCTTGAAGATTATGTAAATTTTTATTATAAGCGCGGCCCGCAGTATCGGAAGTAAGGTGTCGTTGGGATGCAATTAAAAATTTTTGAAACGCCATCTCCGCACATGAAGAAACAGGATGCAATTAATGAAGCAGTTAAAGAGCTTATTGCATACTGGAAAGCTAATAATATTAAGAAGGATGATTTAATTGCTTTTTACCCTGATATTGATTATTCAGAACCTTTTGGTTACACGGTGGCTATTTGGGTTTTGATGGATAGATAAGACAGATAAGGAGAATTAATTATTATGGATTTTGCTATTGTTCATTATCAGAATCGTATTGACTACTTGAAGTATCGCGACCAGGTTTCAAATGCTAAGAAGCAGGTTAATAATAAAAATTTGATTGCTAAGGCCGCTCGAAAGATGCGGAAAGCGCAATCTGGAACGTAAGGAGTTAATCCTTATTTTTATGCCAATGTGTCCGAGTGGATTAAGGAGCTAGTCTTGAAAACTAATGAGGTTAATAGCCTCCGAGGGTTCGAATCCCTCCATTGGTGCCATTTAGACCCATACAGCAATTTTCTTAGGGAACTAAGTATTTTCGGTTCAAATCCGAATTTTCGCGCCATTAATAGCGAAGATAGCCAAATGGTAAGGCATTAGTATTTTGGGTCTAGTTATAAGCCAGTTTCGCATAGTTGGTCTAGTGCAGGAATTTGCTAAATTCCCAGTCTGAATATAGTAGGACTCATGCGTTCGAATCGCATAACTGGCGCCATATGCACACGGAATCAGACGGCTAGATAGCAGGCTGCAACCCTGTACAAGTTGGTTCGACTTCAACCGTGTGCTTTAAAAGAAAGGTAATATATGATAAAAGTAATTATTGTTGTTTTAGGTATTTGTATTATATCAGTTATTGTTATAACTAAGATAATAAATTTTATTAAAGAGATAGATAGATTGGACGATTTATATGAATCTATGAGTCCTCCAAAGGGTTGTTCTTGTATAGAATTGATAGCAAACCAGTATATTTTATTCCATGAGCTTTATCCTAAAAATTTTCTTTTAGAAAAAACTCCTCGCCATAAATATTTAATTTATATTTCAGATAAATCATATGAAGAATTTAAGCAAAAGAAAAAAGAATGTCTCAATTCATATTTTTTAGACAGATTAAAACCAGATTATGAATATATTAGATTAAAGACTTTAAGAGACTACGACAAAGTAGATAAATACTTTAAGAACAAAAAAGAACAAGAAGAAAGAGCTAAGCAATGCGCGGTTCAAGCAGAATTTCTTAAAGATATGAAAGCAAAAACCGCACAAGAAGTAGAAAAAGCTAATAAAACTATTAAAACAGCGGAAGACGTATTCAAAACTATTCTAAATCAAACAGAGAAGAGCTAATCTTCTCTTTTATATGTGCTCGTAACTCAGTTGGCAGAGTCGCAGATTTTTAATCTGTTGGTCGAGAGTTCAAATCTCTCCGAGCGCACCATTTTTATTATGGGTTTAGTAGTGTAAAGGCAACACGCCAATCTGTGGAATTGGTATTACGAGTTCGAGTCTCGTCTTTACCCATTTGTATTATCGAGATGTAATTCAGTTGATAGAATGCGTGGTTTGGGACCATGATGCCGCAGGTTTAAGCCCTGTCATCTCGACCACTAGTATTAACAAAGGAAGGAGCTAAGGCCGCATGAATAAAGAACATACCATTTATCCTATTGATAATAAGTTTCCCTCTGATTTGTCCACAGATAGACTTATTAGAGAGAAAGATAAACTTTCTGATGTTATTCAAGAGGCAGTAAAATGTAAATATATTAATTATTCTTCTATTGTTTCTCGTTTTAATATTGTATGTAATGAGTTGCGGCGTAGGGGAATTCTTCTTTAAAATTGCTTATTGACAAGTAAACAAAAATTTGTTATAATAAATATACAAAGACAGTTACAGCAATATTTGACTTGAATGACAAGGGAATGCAATTCTACTTTTTATACTGTCTTAAAAAATAACGGGGAGTAGCTAAATTGGTTAAGCACGAGTCTCTTCAAAGAAGGATGCTTCATTGGAAACGATGAAAGTAGAAGATACCTAATAGACGAAAGTCTCATTAATGAGACAACGGCCTGCTAAATTTCTTTTACAAGAATAAATGTGTAGAGACTATACAGTATCTGCCTAAGTCATTTATTTGATATGGTAAAGAAATAGTCCAGACTACAACACTAAAAAAGGTGGTCATAGTGATATGATGTAGTACGAAAACTCTGATAGCCCAGGGTTCTGACCCCTGGTTATGTGGGTTCGAGCCCCACCTTCCCGGCTACTAAGTCTAAAAATTACTTAGTGGGTACCTGCAACAGAAAAGACGCATACAGCAAACATTAAAATATAATAATAGCTTGATATTATATATAAGCGTCTTGATAACAATAACAATAGGAGAAAGAAAAATGCTTGATTATATGTCGTATAATATTATGAATAGTGATGCGGCCAAGGAAAAAATCTTGCAAATTCTCAATAAAGGCAATTATGACAAAAGAACTGTTGAAGAGTTGAATAGATTAGCTGGACAGCTAAATGACTATGACGCGCTTCAGCTAAAGAAAATGTTAAATATGCGGATATAATTCAATGGATAGAAATTTTGTCCTCTAAACAATATATGGGGGTTCAATTCCTCCTATCCGCTCCATTAAGCTCAATTCTTCTTATTCATAAACTAGTCTTGAGTACGACTTTAAACTACTTATATAATGCGGCCTAGCTCAGTTTGGTTAGAGCGCATCCCTGATAAGGATGAGGTGCAGAGTTCAATTCTCTGGGCCACAACCAATTAAAGACGTTCACAGCAATACTTAAATGTTTAAAAAGGATTCTTCAAAAATCTATTAAAAATAAAGCGTCTTGTATTCTATTTAATAAGCCAGATTAGTTCAGTTGGTAAAACACGAGCTTTGTAACCTTGAGTGATGCGTTCAAGTCGCGTATCTGGCCCCATATGCGGCGTTGGTGTAGTGATAACATTTCTGATTTCCAATCAGAAGTCGCCAGTTTGAACCTGGTACGCTGCTCCATACTAGATACGAGAGACGTTAAATGGCCCCGGCCGCACGTCTCTTTTCTTTTACCTTTTATTCTTTGCTATTGTTTAATAAGGAAAATCTCTTATTGACAAAAAATCTAAAAAATGGTATAATATATACATAAAGAGCAAAGGAGAAAAACAAGAGCACAATGGAAATGAAAATTTTTGTCCATGTTAATTATGAGGATGCGAAAAAAGAATTCTTTAAACAGTATCCTGATTTGAATAATGAAACTAATGCTGTAAATCTCGACCAGTATATGTATGCAGGTATTCAATATAAAAATAACGGGCTTTCAGTAAAGATGAATTTGAGTCCAACTGCACATCATTTTGATTTATTCAGAATGTTTATCATTTGGCTCAAAAGTAAGAATATCTTACTGAATAAAGAAAAGGAGATTTATTTTGATGTGTAAGGAACCTTCCATCATTACTTATGATGAATTTCTCTACGGTGTAGCCAATAAAGTTTTCAATGACAAAGATGGCTATGGAATCTTCCTTACTCAAAATCTTTCAGAGGTAGACCCATCTATTGCTGAAGTAAAATGTAATTTTAAGTATATGCTTAATTATCACAATAAATATCCATTTGTGCTATGGAATAATTATTAAGAAAGGACAATAGCAAAAATGAATCATGTTAATCATATTAATAACATTGCAGAGCTGATTACTGAACTCAATGATAGGCGGATTGAAGCACTTAAAGCACGAGATAAGCCCGCGGAAACAGCTTATTCTTATTTCTTGTCTATTGTCAAGAAGGCAGAAAAAGATGGAGGCCAATATCAGGAAGCTTTGAACGCATTGAAGAAGGAAGAGAAGGCGCTTCAAGAGCTGCAAAGTTTCGCTCGAACCCAAGAGGAAAAGAATCATACAGAATTTGAACTATATATTCTTTCTAAGTATCTGCCGAAGATGATGACTGAGGACGAAATTAAGGTACAGGTACTTCATCTCGGTCAGGAACTTCATCCCATTTCCGCAAAAGACAAAGGTAAGTTTATGAAAGAGATTATGATGCGGCTAAAGGGAAAAGCTGATGGTAAAATTGTAAATAAGTGTGTAAACGATTACTTTAACGAAATTTTTAATAACTAAGAGAGACAAAAGGAGAAAAAATTATGGCTATGAATATTATTCCTGCTGACGAGAAGCATCGTATTGCGTACATGTATGATGAGGACGCAACTGGTACTCGAAATGGTAAGCCTTGGCGCGGTCTTGTGATTGCAATGATGGACGAATGCGGCCTGGATGCAATTTTTGATTTGACGGATAAGACAAATATTGAATTTAATTTCGCTAATGAAAGTGAAATTACGCCGCTCCTTATGAATGAAACTTATAAGGGTATTGCATATTGCTCCGTCGATGACGCATTTGATTTGAAGCAGGGTATGCACATTGCGCGAGACAGAATGCTGAAGAAGTATTATAAGGGCAAGCGAAAGGTGTTCAAGAATCTTTATAAGAACATCCATTCTATTGATATGAAGCTCTCTGAAATGATTGCAAGCACTTATAAGGAATAATTTTTAAGAAAAGGACTTAGCGATTTAGCGCTTTAAAGTGCTAAAGTAAGGCTTAACAGCAAAGGAGATAACTATGAATAATAACTATTTGAATGCTTTGAAGAATGATACTAATTTTAATGATGGTCTGACCGCAAATGGCGCATTGACTCATAAGAGTACCCTTAATCCTGTACTGGATATGTTTGCTCAGGGCGGTGCGTATCGGAAGCGTTCTGAGGCGGACAAGATTCTTCTTTTTAAGAATGCTTACGAAGCTAATCCCACCCTCGCGATGAAGTGCCTCTTTTACCTCGCTGACATCAGAGGCGGCCAAGGCGAACGAAACCTCTTCCGCGTATGCTTTAACTGGCTTTGCAAAGAGCATCCGTCCGCGGCAGAGCGTAATCTTCAGTATGTTCCTGAATTTCGGCGCTGGGATGATTTGATTTATTCCACTTTCAAGACTCCTCTGTGGAATGATGCAATGAAGATCGTCAAGGATCAGTTGGAGTTAGACATAAAAGAATTAGAGGAGATAGAAGATATAGTAAAGAATGCAAAAAATAACAGGAAATCGTAAATACTATTTTAATAATTTATATTTTGATAGTATTGATTCAGAAGAGAAAGCTTATTGGCTCGGTTTTCTCTATGCTGATGGATATATTCTATCTAGCGCAAATGGCTTTGGGTGTAATTTAAAAGAAGATGATGCATCTCATTTAAAGAAATTCCTGAAATGCATTGATATAAATACATTAGAATGCCTCCGTTATGACAAAAGTACTAAAAGCTATGGATTCGACTTATTTGATTCTCATACGTATCATGAGCTAATCCAGTTAGGTTTTACAGTTAATAAATCTTATGATAATAATGATAGTATTTTTCTTAAAATACCAGATTCATTTAAAAGAGATTTTATTAGAGGATTATGGGACGGAGACGGATATGTTTCAATATCTAAGGCAAATAAAAATATAACAGGAATTGTATCAAATAATAAACAACTACTTATTACTATAGCGAATTATTTATGTGAGATATTTAATAAAAAAGATTTTTGCAAAGTAACATATTCAAAACGGGTATCCTAGAATAAGACTAACCTGTAAAAAAGCGTATGAACTCTGTTATTATTTATATAATGAAAGTAAAATATATTTAGATAGGAAATATAATGCTTATTTAAATTTAAATAAACCATGTGTTTCTAAATATAAATATAAAAATATAAAGAGGCTTCCTTCTGGGAGATATTTCATAAAAATAAATCATGACAATAAAAGTGAAACAATAGGAACTTTTGATACAGTTAAAGAAGCTATTGAAGCGTATAATAAAAGAGCTATTGAACTGAATAAAGAACTACAAACATATATAGATGAAAACTTAGAAAAATAAAACTATTGGAGGGAAATATATATGGCCAGTTTAATTTTCAAATGGTTACCGAGTGAAAATGCTAGTTCAGAAAAAACGAAAGAACTAGCTAGAGCTATTAGAAAGAGCTTAGGTATTACATCTAAGCAATATAGAAAAATACTTTCTTGGGGGCGTGAACGGATTAATGTCCTTGAGCGGCTTATGTCTAGTAATCAGTGGGATAAAATTTCGTTTGACCGCATCCCTTCTCGCGCTGGCCTGATTTATAAGAACGCGTTTGCTCGCCGCGATATTCTGAAGACCAGGTATGAACATTTCATGCAAGACAAGAGCACTAAGGTAAATGCTAAAGACCTTTACCCGCATGATATTGCGCATCGAGCTTTTTACACTGACTCTTCTGATGAAGTAAATCGTTTGGCTCTTCAGAAGTACTGGGATAATCTTCCTAATTACTACGGAAATAAAGAGGAGAATGGCATCGCGGTCGTTGATGTATCTAATTCTATGAGCGGGCAACCCATGGAAGTCGCAGTAAGTATGGGTGCATATATTGCGGAAAAGGCACACGGTCCTTTCGCAAACCATTTTATTACTTTTTCTGCGCGGCCAGAGCTGGTAAAATTTGAAGGCATTGATGTTGTCGATAAATTCAATCGTTGTGTCCGCGCTGACTGGGGTATGAACACTGATTTGGAAGCTGTGCTTAATATGCTGTTTAATACTGCGGTAAAGAACCACATTAAGCAGGAAGATATGCCTGAGCGCATTTACATCTTCTCTGATATGCAGTTCGATAAATGCGTAACTGTGGGAAGCCCTCGGCATAGCTATTATGTCTCTCAGTCTAAAATTGACACCATGATGGAAGCTGAAAAAAAGAGATGGGCGCGTTATGGCTACAAACTTCCGTCTGTAGTCTTCTGGAATGTCAATGCCGCATTCAAGAACAACATTCCTGCTATTGGAGAAGGTTTCAGCTATGTATCTGGTTTTAGTCCAGTTATGATTGAGACGATTCTGAGCGGCAAAGATGGTGTTGACTTAATGCTGGAAAAACTTAATAGTGAACGTTACAAAATGATTCACTGAGTAAACAATAAGGGAGAGGCTAAATACCTCTCCCCTTTTTTTCATTAATTAACATCAATAGCCTAAAGCAATATAATTATATGTTTTTCCTTTCTCATTATATTGCTTTTCGGCGCTCTCATTACTTGAAATATAAAAAGTCTTTTTATCTTCGTTGTCTGTCGTAAAGTATACTTGCTCATTGTTAATAGAAATAAAAGAGGAAGAGCAAAAACAAGCTCTTCCTCTTCTTTAATTTATATTTATCCCTATTAATCTTGCAATACTCTGCAAATCACAGAGAGGTGCTTCGTAAAAGGCTTGATTCCACACCCAAAAATCCTGGTGTTCAGAGTTTCGATACCGCTTGCACATAAGCGCACCCCAAATCTTATCCCACCGCTTTTGGTGGTCTGCATCCTTGCGGTCAAGTGTTGCCTTAATTGTGGTAATCAGCGCACCGCGTTCCAGCCCGTAGCCGTCATCGTCAGGGGCCATATACAGACGTGCAGAATTGCTATTTGTGGTGCAAAGCGGTTTCCCATCATAGTAGACAAAACGTCCTTGTTGGTCAAGTTTGGTGCCGTAGGGAAGGTTTACAGGGCCGTTAATGCCGAGGAATTTTGCTCGACGAGTTGTAATGTAGCTCACTCTTGTACCTCCGTCCACTGCCACAGACCAGGAGTGCCGGGGGCCCAGACACAGGGGGTCATGGCGAGATTGCACAGGTACACCTTGCCGTTATAGCTGTAATATTTGTCTTTCTCGGTGTCCATGCCGTACTGCCAATGGATGGGGTCTTCCAGAGTACCGGCGTGATCCGGCTCGATTGGCCGATAGATAGCCAGCATTCCCTCGTCGTGAGGTGCCTGGTGCTCTTGTGGCGTCATGGTCTGCACTACCCGGTACAGCTGGTCGCCGTCGCTGATGATGGTGTTAGCCTCCAGCTGGGCACCTGCTGCCAGCACCTCGTCCCAGGTGCGGAACAAGTCGGGTATCTTCAGCGCCGTGTTGTCCGGGATATCTACTGCTTTCTGCACATACAATTGAGCGATGGTGCGCAGTTGAGTGGACATGGCCGACACGCCGTCCGCTGTAGTCTGGGCGGCCTCTACCTACTGCTGCATTATCTATAACTCCTGGCCGACGTCCATCTCAATAACTCGCGCCGTATGCAGATCGAATGACATCTTGGGCTTGCCAAACAGATTATAAGGTGTGCTGAGGTACACTATACCCTGCGGAGTTTCGCCTACCTTACACAGCACAAAACAGCCGTTTTGGGAAAGGCGAATATAAGTCGGAGATTCGGTCATGCCGATAAATTCGCCAGTATCTTGATTAATAATTTTATACATATTTGAATCCTTTCTTTTCTTTTTGCTTGTTTTCGCGGGTGAGATGCACAGGATACCCCCGGGGGGATTAGGCAGCAAAGCCGGCCAGCAACCCGCCGTCATAGTAGGCATCGTAAAAATCGGCGCTCCCGACCGTGTACACATAGCAGAAGTGACGGCTGTAGTTGCTGGCAGGCGACCGCAGCCACCACCACACGGCGCTGCCGGGGGATGTATGCTTATACGCGATCTTGCTGTTCCCGGCTTTGAAATAGTCATACTGCTGCTGGCTGTTCTGCTCATACTGGTTCGCATGCGTCCGACGGCCACATGCCTCAAACTCGGCCAAGAGGAACATATAATCCTGCGTCGCCGTCGCCGTCACCGCGCCGCTGCTGCTATTTCCTGTGTTGTCCGTGTACTTGGTCACGGATTTCATCACGGCTCGCAGGTCAGCCGGCAGGGCCGCCAGCAGGCTGTTGGCCGGAGGGCTGGACGGGCTGCCAGAGTTGCCCAGGATCGTCTTGCGCATATAGGTCTCTTTCCATCCGCCGGAATTCGAATTGCTGGGATTCATGCAAAAACCAGAACTCACCGCATTATTGTACTGGCTATCGCACAGGCCGATCAGCTTCCCGCCGATCTTGCCCAGGGCAAAGTGGGTTAAATTGTTGCCCTCCAACGATGCGTTGTGGTTGATGCCAATGATAAAAGCTGTAATAACAAGATTGGAAAGGTGCAGAATGCCAACTGTGCCGTTGAGCGTAATATCTTTTCCATCACCAACATCGTAATAATCGCTCAGCTTGCCTGCGGCAGACAATTCGTGAATCTGCTGCCAGGTACATTCATTCAGCGTTTCTGGTATATAAGCCAGTTCAACAAAATAGTCCTGATAAACATTGCATTGTACTTCTTTACTGGAGCTGTCTCCGTCTAGGGATGCAGACACCGTCCAGGTGCCGATGTTGGGCAGGTAGAACTTGACGGTGCCGCCGGTATCGGTCAGGGTGGTAACGCCATTTTTGGCGGTGATGGTGGAACCTTCCGGGGCGGTGACCGTCAGGGTCACAAACTCCACCGACACCGTGTATTCCCGTCCAGACTGGCTCACCTGGACAGCCTTGCTGTTGGACAATGCGTTTTTGTAAGTTGCGCTAACAGTATAGCTGCCAGGATGCAGGACAGTAAGAGTAACAACTCCACCGGAACCGGCTTCATTACTTACTGTGTGCCCATCCAGAACGGCTTTTACAGTGGCGCCTTGAACAGCTGTCACTTTAATTGTGGCGCTGAAATAGGAAAGAGATGTGCTGTAATCCTGATATGCGTAACAGTCCACGCTGCCGCTGGCAGTCTGTTCGCCCAGTGTCGCTTTTGTGGTCCATGTACCAGTGTTAGGAAGCCAAAACTTGATACTGCCGCTGTCTGCTGTGCCAGTCAGAGTTGAAACACCGTTTTTGATTTCAACCGTAGAGCCTACAGGTGCTGTTACAGTCAAAGTTGCAAATTTTGCTTCTATAGTGTAGGTTTCGCCTTCTTCCAGCACATTGGCTGTTGCCGCCTGTGCAATACCGTCATTGTAAGAGGCAGTAATAGTCCACTCACCATCCTCATTGACAGTAAGAGTTACAGACCCGCCAGATGCTTGACCCGACACGGATTTATCGCCTTTGGTAGCCTTTACAGTAGCGCCATCTGGGGCGGTAACCTTGATATAAGCTCGATATGGGGCAAAGTCAAGAGTGATGCTGTAAGCGCCGCCAATCTCTAAAACGGTCACACTGCCGCTATCTTTTTGCTCGTTAAGCGTTCCCGTAACAGACCATTCACCAGTTTCCAGCACTTTAAAGGACAGCGCTGTCCCATCTTCATCAACAGTCTGAGTGTATTTTTTAACGCCTTTCTAAATGGTTACAATAGCGCCAGCTGGTGCTGTTACGGTAATGGTGGAAACAGCCACGCCATCAATACCCAATAGTTCCTCGATTGCGTCTTGCACGGTAGTGGAAACAAAAGGAGTGCCTATATTATTAAAAGGAAGGCTGTCAGCTACTAATTCTACTTCTCCGCTTTTGCCATTAACAGATAAAACTACTTCTCCTTTAAGCTCATCTTTTATTTCCTGTTTGTCTTCTGTAGTCCAATAATCAGTTCCTTTAACGGGAGTTCTTCCATCTGCGCCAGGCTCACCCTGCGGTCCCTGGGGACCAATATCTCCCTTTTCTCCTTTTTCACCCTATAATCCCTATGGGCCAGTATCACCTTTCGGCCCTTGAGGGCCCTTTATATTAACAGAGTCAGGATTATCTAAGTCTCCATCATTAGTCCAAGATAAAGTTCCATCTTCTAAGACAGTAGGGGTAAAAGTAACTCCGTTTTTCCCAGGTGCTCCTACCCCAGTCTCGCCCTTTAAACCAGAGAACTAGAAATTAAATATCTTTGCGGAATCTGGCCCGGATGCTGAAACAGTAACAGAAGGAGATCCTGTTGACGCATCAATAGAGGCTGTTGGCGTACCAAAGCCGCCTGCGGCGCCATTTTCTCCTGCTGGTCCTTGAATTCCTTGCTATCCCTAATCTCCTTTAGGCCCTTGAGGTCCCATAATATTAGAACTATCAACAGGAGGCATTCCTTCGTTATTTCCTGTCCAAGTTAAATTCCCATCTTCATCAACATTCGGAGTATAATAAGATAATTTTATATTTTTGATCTAATCATCTACATAACTTTTATTTGTTGCTTCATTATCTTCAATGGGTTCTCTAATTTGGACACTTCCTGTAAAGATAGTGTTTTCTCCTGTTAAGGTTCCAGAGAATGAGCCATTTTCATCTTTTATATATGGAAGATCTGTTGAGCCTGCTTTTATCTTATTAATATCTTGTATTGCGGCATCTAAATTCTATTTATCAGTGGCGCTCATAGCACCAGATTGAGTAGAAGAAGCATTTTCTAAAGAAAGTCCATCTGAGTCTATTTTTAATCCATTAGCTTTATTCTAATTAAGATTAATAGAAATTGTATTCTCTGAAGAAATAGTAATTCCATTACCTTGAGTATAACTTACTTTACTTCCGCCGCTTCCTTGTATTGTTGCGACTTTAGTATCAACATATTTTTTATTAGCTACATTATTATCTGAATTTGGCTATGATACATTAATAGTAGCTCCTGTAAAATCATATGCGCCAGTAGCTGTATCTCCATTATTTGATAGATATGGTAACTATGTAATTTGTTCTCGTAAAGTATTAATCTATTCAGAGTTATTACTATCCGCACTTTCTCTTGTCTATTCTTCTTCTTCTAATTTATTATCAACATATTGTTTAGAAGTAGCATTATTATCATTAACGGGATTTATAGGAATAGATATGCTACCAGAAACATTTAAATTCTCACCAGAGAGAGATCCTGTATAAGTAGGATTATCTTTTGGTAAAAGATTATTTATTGACGAATTTATAGCGTCTATAGACTCATTCTATGTAGACTATTCATTTTTAATATCTTCAATAGAACTTTGTAATTCATCTAAATTAATATTAGAAAGATTATCCTTTATTTCATCATCTACATACTTCTTAGTTGCGGCATGAGAGTCTTTTGTTGGTTCGCCAATAGACAATGGGACAAATTTGAAGCCAGAATCTCCTCCTTTGTCTGTTACAGCAAGAGTTGAATCAATAGAACGGAACCCGCCTATACTTTCTCCATCGACTAATAATTCTAGGCTATTGGCTTGCGCTTTATCAAAAGTAGTTGTACCTGTTGCAGTACCATTATTTTTATCTAGTTTACTATCTGCGGGGTTTTCAATTAGCGCATATTGACCTTCTGCATTAACACCAATTATTTTATTAACATCTGAGATAGATGGAGCGGGTAAGTTATTAAAAGTATTTCCTTGTACTACTGTCCAATCTAAGTCTGAAGCAACACTTCCAGAATTTATACAAATAATATAATCTCCAGATTCACATTGTTTGCCCGCATATATGCCTGCTGTTACGACTAAATAGCTCCATCCTGCCTCATGCTCGTCTGGTAAAGCAAGAACAGTAGCCCCGTCATCAGAAATACCAAGAGTTCCTTTAAAGATAAGAACTCCTTTAGTAGGAGTAGACCCACCTCCACTTGTAGAAGGAGCTCCTCCGCCATAAAAACTTGTCATGTTATATTTTCACCTCCTATAAATCAATAGACAAAATCAATTATAGTATCTGCGTTTGCGCCATTGGGAAATTTTAATGATTTTATGGCAACGCGATTATCTAATTCATAGATACCAGTCTTTCCTATTTTTATTTGAACTCCATTAATTTCAATAAGATTACCAACATCTGTTTGTATTCCCAATTTTTCGATAATGGGTGCGGATGCTTCAGGAGTAAAATCTGAAATAGCTCCGCCTTCTGCTAATAAATCTACATTAGCATCAAAAGGGCCAAGAACTTGACCCACTCGTCCATTTAAAATCATGATTTATATGGCCTCCTTGTTAATCATTATTCTCTTTTATTCTCTTAAAAAGAATGAAAAGAAGATAAAATAAAATTGACCAAAAAAATTCATAATTGACAAGAAATTAAAAAAATGATATAATTATATAGAAAGGAGGATAATATAATAATGACAATAGAAGAAGTATATGATGCGGCCCTAGCTGATTACGGTAAATACTTAGTATGCGTCTATGTCTATACTAATGACAGTAATTGTTTTTATGCAATTATTTTCCCAACATACGAGCAACTTTTAACTGTATATCCGTTAATTGATGAATATACTCCAGATAAGAAATACTTTAAAGTAACGGATATAAGAGTTGCTGTAGGTTTCGATGGTGAACATTTTAGGACGGGATACCTCGAAGATTTAATTGAGGCCGCATACAACTCTTTACTTAAAATTAATCCTTCTTATCAATACGCTTTTAACAATTTATTGTATGCATATCAACATCATGAAAGTTCTAGTTTCATAAAGAGTTATTTAAGACTCATGGAACAAGGAACGCATATCAAAGAAATAAAAGAACAAGAGACAAGCAATATAAACATTGAAAAACTATTATCTAAGACAGAACAAAAAGCCTTCTCTGAATTAAAAAACTACTTGCCGCAAGGCGAAGGTTCTGTTTCTATTTCTCAATTATGCTTTGATACAAAAATTTCAAGACCCGTATATAAAAGTCTATTCCAAAAACTTAAAGAATGCGGTCTAATAGAGATAAAGAACCAAGGCGTCAATGGTACATACATTAAATTTATTAGTAGAAAAGATGAGGTATAAGATGAAAAGTAATGAGCGTTATATCATGGAACGAGTGAATCTACATCATCAGGCCGCATGGGATTATGTTGAGAAGAAAGGTGGATATATTATCGGCACTTTCCTTCATGGCTCACAGAACTATAACTTAGACACAGCAGAGTCAGATGTTGATACTGTAAGTATTTATGTTCCTACAGTAGATTTTGCTATTGTTAACTCTCCAAGGAATCATCAGTTAATTATGAATGAAGGAAGTAACGAGCATTGCACCATTAAAGACATTCGTAATTATGTGAATGAATTGCTTAAATCCAATCCTAATGCTATTGAACTATTATATACTAAATACTCAATTTATATTTGGGGTTTTAAATACTTTATTGGCAACAGAGAGAAATTCTTGAAATATAATCCTAGCTCATTCTTCAACGCGGCAGACGGAATGGCTTTCAGTTATCTTAAACGTTGCAATGAGAAAGGCGCAAGAAATTTTTATCGAATCGCAATTATGTTAAATAACGTTAGTTCAAATAATCTTTGTAATCCATATCTCTTGACTGATACGCTAAGAGAAGATGCTTTTAATGCGGCAAGAGCGAAAAAAGAATACGGGGACTTAGGTAAATTCTTTGAGGACACTAAAGACTTTCTCTCTAAGGCGTATAGCGAAAAATTCTATACTGCACTCCCTGATGGATTTGATAGAGAAGCCTTCCAAGACGAAGTTAAGGAGTACATGATTAAATTAATCAAGGAGAGCTGAAAGGCTCTCTTTCTTTTACTCGCGGTCGTGGCCTCGGAACGCTTTGGACTGAATTCCCCGAACGCCGAAACGAAAGACCGCATTTCGCATTTTTCTATTGTAAATTCTATAAAGAGGAGAATTCTATTTTTATGAACAAAATTTATTTATGTGGAGATATACATCAAGAAATTAGCCCAGTGCGCGATTTCATTAATAGACTCCACGAACGCAATATAAACCTTGATAAAACCGATACCATTATTTTTTTAGGAGACTTTGGCGCTAATTACTTTTGTAACGGAAATCTAAGAGAGGAAGAATTTAAACAAGAGATAAACGATTTAGGTTGTACAATTCTTGTGATGAGAGGTAATCATGAAGAACGCATTAGCAATATGATACTTAAATATCCTTATAAATATATCTGTAATAAACTTGAAAGCCATGGATATGAGTATTTAGTCCCTAATGATAATTGGTACGCAACAGACCCTATCACCAATATTGAATACTATTATGAAAAGAATTATCCTAATATCTGGTACTTGCCAGACGGACCTTGTTCTTTTACTTTAAATGGATATTCTATTTTCTCTCTTCCAGGTGCTTACTCTATTGATAAATATTATCGTTTAGCAACTGGACTAAGATGGTTTAAAGATGAACAACTTACACAAGAGGAAATGGATGAAGTAATAAATTATCCTTTGCACAGAATTAAGCATTTTGATCTTATTATATCGCATACTTGCCCTATTTCGTTTGAGCCCTCTGATTTATTTATTCCAAACCTAGACCAAAATGTAGTGGACAAAACAATGGAGAGGTTTTTGGAGGAAGTGCGGCAAAGCGCATCCTACAATGCATGGTGTTGGGGTCATTTTCATCAGTATCGCGATTATGGTAAAGATGAGCTAGGCCGCAAACATCTAATGCTATTTAACGATAAATTAATTGAGTTAAATGACTTTCTTGCAAATGATAAATTTACAACTTATTAATGCTTAATATTATAAAGTCAGTAAGTAAAATTGCTTATTGACTTTTCTTTTGTTTTATGATATAATATTATATAGAAAGGAAAGGTGTAAACAATGAAATATTATAAAATTACAGAAGATGAACTCCTTCACCTTATTGAATCTGATATGCGTTTATGCGCGCTTATAAATGGTGGAGTTGATGATTGGGAAATGTATGACGTTTCATTGGGCAACTTTATCGAGTATAATAAAGAAAGTTATTCCATGTTTAAAGGTCGCGGAATTGACCCAGAAGATATTGATTTTAGCGATATGGCGAAAGCGGAACTGAAAGATAATTGGCTTGATAAGGAGATTTAATTATGGCTTGCTTTAAAGACCGAAAAAAACAACAGCGCAAACTAAACAAAATTATCAAAGAGACTAACCAGCGAATGAAAGATGATAGTCTTTGGCGCGGTAGGTTCCAGATTAAACAGCTCCGAAGCGACTATCATCCCTTTCCTAGAGATTATTATGAGAAAGGCTTTTGTGACGATGGCGATTTTTATGTAGAGCTAGAATTCGTTGATAAAAAAACTGGTAAAACAAAAAGAAGCTGGTATCAGCCTCTTTCCTTATTTGAAAATCATATTTATGTGCTACTAAACGATTTTATTGTTTTTTACTGCGATGTATGGAGAGAAAAACCTAGTCCTTATGAGCAGACAGAGGTATACTATTAATGGCTTGTTATAAAAATCGTAAGAAGCAACAGAGAAAGATTAATAAAATTGTTCGAGAAATCAATAAAATTCTTAATCAGGAAAAGCTCCTTGCCGCAGACCATTACTTTCTTGATTTTCCTTTTAATGGATACAATAGAAGAACAGAACGTCTATGGGAGCGAGTAACTCTTTGCGGAAATAATTGCGAACCAGTTGCTTTCGTTATCTATGATAATACCAACATAGATGAAATTCTTCACTATATTGCAGAGTACATTGAAAATTATTCTATGTCTCTTGAGAATTATTATAGAACTGTTTCTGAAGCAGAGTGGGAGGAAGCTATTAATGAATCCAAACTATTCAACAAATAAAGAGTGGGTGGAGTTAATTAACAGACTTAATATTGCATATTCCCATTTTGACTGCGCAGACAGCAATAGAAGTATTGAAGCATCCATCTATGAAATCAATGCGGCTAAAGCAAAAATTGATAATTACTTAATTAAAGTAAGGAGAGGTAATGGCTAACTTTAAAAAGATTAAGCAAGAGCAAAGAGAAATTAACCGTTTTATTAAACGCTTGAATAGAGAACTATGTAGATTGCTCGAAACAGATATTTTTTATGTAAAGCAAATTAACAGGATTATGCGGGACGGCGTCTTGACGATTGTTGAATTTAGTGTCAACGACGCTGAGGCTAAGACCGCATTTTATACTTTTCCTATTGTAATATATAATTCTGATTATAAGGATTCAATTATTTCCGCAGTATCTAATGCTATTTTTAATTCCGATTATGTTGATTGGAGGGTTAATTATGTCTAATATTTGGTTCACATCGGACTGGCATTTTAATCATAATAAAGATTTCATTTATAAAGAACGCGGATTTGAAAACGTTGAAGATATGAATGAGACACTCGTCCAGAAGCATAATGCGCTAGTTCATCCAGACGACATAGTTTATGTACTTGGCGATGTAATAATGGGAGATGCCTATGAAGGAGCTAAATACATCAAACGCTTAAATGGGCATTTGCGCATCATCAAAGGCAATCATGACACAGATAATAAAGTAAAAATTCTTACAAGTGAATGCAATAATATTGAATGGGTATCTAACGCTCTTGTCCACAATATTAGCAAGACTAAAGACTTTTTTCTGTGTCATTATCCAGTTCTTTGTGGTGACAACATTAGCAGACATAAAATGGTTAGTATTCATGGACATACTCACTCTAAATTAATTTTCCCGTCCTCTGATAGTCAGATGCTAATGTATAACGTTGCTGTAGACGCGCATAATAATTCTCCTGTCTCTCAAGAAAAAATCATTACAGACCTGAAAAATCATTACGGTTGGTGGTCATAATAAGATAATTTAATTGCTCTATTTTTCATGTAACTTATGAAGAATAGAGTTTTTATTATTTAAAAGGTGGTGAAGGAAATAATCATTAGAATCGGAAGGCGCTCCATAGAGGAAAAGGAGAAAGACATTTTAGCAAAAGAAAAATTGTGGGAGCAATAGAAACCTCTGTTATAGAGAGAACATAAGCTCAAAATGGAAAAACGCCTGTTTAAAGAGGAACAATAGCTTAAAAGAAAAAAATTGGAGATAAAATTTAAAAAGCCGAATACATCAAAATTTCTTATCTCTTTTCTTTTTATTAATTGTACCATTATAGAGATTTTTTCATGCTTTATTTTATATGTAGCAGTTAAATCATATGCGGCAAGTGGTTCTGTTATAGATTTTTCTCCTTTGACCGCACTTATTGGAGCTGTAGTAACTGAAGTTATAGGATACGCAATATATACTATAAAAGCAACTAAAGAAAACACAAAAGGTGGAATCACTTATGAAACCGCAATGCGGCAAGGAGGAATAACTGATGACGAATCTAAAGAATCAAATAACTGAGTTTGAATAGAACTTTTGGCTATTGCTAAAACAAGAGCTAAAGAACACATATAATATAGATATTACTGAGAAAATAGAGGAAGAAAACTCTATTAATTTTGGTAATAATAATTTTCTTAACGCGCTTTTAGGAGTTTTATATCAGCAAACTACACCAGTTAAGAAAGCGTTATATACTGTTCTATGCTAGATTATTCCTAAAGAATTAAAATTTTAGGAGCTAGTATCTTTTAATGAATTTAGTGAATTAATCGACCATATAATTGAAATATTAATAAAAAATGACTAAATAATTAAACAATAGAAAGGAGTAAGATAAATAAAGTTATGAGTGTAAAAACTTACTCAATGGCAACTCAGAAGAACTTAGCTCTTTCCGCAAATTTTCATGTAAGAGAGTTTGCTTGCAATGACGGCTCAGATAGAGTGCTAATTGATGATACTCTTGTTTCCGTTCTTCAAAAGGTAAGAACTCACTTTAATAAAGCAGTAACTATTAATAGCGCATATAGGACTAGTTCTTATAACAAAAAAGTTGGTGGAAGTTCCAATAGTCAACACTGTAAAGGAACTGCCGCAGATATTGTTGTGAAAGACACTGACCCATTGGCTGTTGCTTTATATATTGCGTCTTTACCAGAATTTGCGGCCAAGGGCGGGATTGGCTACTATTCTAGAGCGAATTTAAAAGCGGGATTTGTCCATGTGGATACGCGGTCTTGGTCTAGTCGCTGGATTAGTAAATCTGGGACCGCGTATGTCTCAGTATCTAAAATAATGCCTACTATTAAAAAAGGAGCTAGAGACAATAGCAATGGAATCAGTTATGCAGTTACAGCATTGCAACGGCACCTAGGAGTTACTGCGGACGGCATATTTGGAGCTAACACCGAAACAAAAGTAAAAGAATTTTAGAAAGCTCATGGGCTAACTGTTGATGGAATAGTTGGAACTAAAACATGGGCGGTATTAGGAGGATAATACAATATGGATATTTTAGGATTTATTATGAATAACTGGCTGACAATTATTTTAAGTATTGCGGCCCTAGCAGTTTTTGTTGTTAAAGTCGTACAATTTGTACGCTCACCCTCTGATAAACAAATTGAGAACCTAAAAGAGTGGTTAAAACTTGCGGTTACAGAGGCTGAGGCGGCCCTAGGGAGCGGTACTGGTCAACTAAAATTACGGGAAGTATATGATATGGCTGTAGAAAAGTTCCCTTGGGTTGGTGAATTTATTACATTTGAAACATTTAGTACCTGGGTAGATGAAGCTCTTGAATGGATGAATAATCAGTTAGAGAGTAACGAAAAAGTAAAGGCTTATGTAGTTGATGGAACTATAACTCCTACTAAGACCGAATAACAAATTGTATATAATAAAAGAAGGTATACGGAAAGGAAAACCGTATACCTTTTAATTATGTGTGTTATATGTGGAGTGTATTTATAATATTATGTATTGTAATATGATAGAAAGATTATACAAATTGTAAAGGGCTTATAGGAGAATAAGGGAAAGAGAAGATATATAATATATACATATAGTATAAGTAATATATAGTAATATAATATATATAATAACTTCCTTTTCCCTTTTGTTTTTTTGTTTGTTTATTTTTCATCCACCCACCGGTAATATTGTAGCAAAAAATTTTTTCTTTGTCAAGTGAGGGATCCCGAGGACTAGAAGAAATATAAGTATAGACGAGAAAAGTGCAAATATATGTTATAATATAATAGATATAAGTCAAAGGAGAGTGCTATATGATGATGAAGAAAATTTATACAGATGGGTCTAGTAGAGGAAATCCTGGAGTAGGGGGGTATGGTGTTTGCATCTTTGACGAGAATGGAATCTTGATTAAGTCAGAGTATAAGAGATATGATTTAACTACGAATAATCAAGCGGAATTAAATGGGGTATTACGAGCATTAGAAATTACTCAAGATGAAGCTAATGTCTCCGAAAAATTTGTTATATATTGCGATTCTGCTTATTGTGTGAATGCGTGTAACGACTGGATTTATACTTGGGCTAATAATGGATGGAAAACCGCAAATAAAGGAGACGTCAAGAATGTTGAATTGATGAAAGAAATATATAAATATCTAACAATAAGTTTTCCTAATTTTAGAATAGAAAAGATTAAAGGGCATAGTAAATCAATAGAAAATGAGATAGCCGATTCATTAGCTACATTAGATAAGAATAAGTATTATCAATTAATTAGAGTAAATAATATAGTGAATAAAGCAGAAGATATATAAGAGGGCGATCTTGTCCTCTTATTATTTTTTTATGCGGCCAAGGGACGAGGTGCTAAAATTTAAAAGTTATTTTACTGTAATGATGATTTTCCCACGGCGGCACAAACCTTGACGTACAAAAGAAAATATGCTATAATTATCATATAAAATATATAGAAGAAAGGAAAAAGAGAATGGCGAAAAATTATACAAAAGATAGCATAGAATCGCTCTCACCTAGGGAGTTTACGAGACTAAGGCCAGGAGTATATTGTGGCTCAACCGTATACTCGACTCAATTACTTGTAGAGATTATTTCAAACTCGATTGACGAATTTAATCTCGGTAATGGTCACGAGATTGATGTAACAATAAACAAAGATGTCGTAACAGTTCAAGATTATGGCCAAGGTTTTATCCCTAATAGTTTTCGTGATGACGGTAAGACGATATTGGAAGCGGCTTTTAGTGTATTAAATACTTCTGGAAAATATCGTGATGATGGTGTATATGAGGGCACGTCCCTTGGTAGTTTTGGTATTGGTTCCAAACTTTGTACGTACTTGAGCAAATGGCTTACGGTAACGACAACCCGCGATGGATTAAGCGAAACTATTCATTTTAAAGACGGGTTATTTGAGTCGCGGCAAGTAGAAGAAACTCCTTATAAGAGAAATGGTACTACAGTTAGTTGGCAACCAGATAGACAATTTTTTACTCATTCAGAAGTAGAGATTGAAAAGGTAAAAAATCTGTTCAGGACAATTTCCTGCCTTTGCCGCGGACTGTGTATTCTTCTTACTATTGTTGACACAAATGAAACAATTAACTATTATTCAAATAATGGTTTAAATGATTTAGTTGATGATGCGGTAAAAGATAAAGAAATTATTAAAAATAGATTTGTAATTAACAATTATAAAGAGGGGAAGAATAAGATGGATGTTGTTCTTACTTATACGTCTGATTATTCTTCTACTATTGTTCCATATGTTAATACAGGTTTGACTGAAACTGGTCCTCATATTACTCAGATGAAAACCGCGTTGACAAGAGAGTTAAATAAATTTTTTCGGGAGAAGAAATGGATAAAAGAAAAAGACGAAAATTTAAACGGAGACGATTGTCAAGAAGGCTTATACATGGCTTTCAATATCACTACATCTGGCGTTGGTTATGATGCACAAGTTAAGTCAAGAATCACTAAGATTGAAATGAGACCATTTCTTAGTGAGTTTAGTAAGCGCTTTGAAGAATGGTTAAATAAGAACGAGAAAGAAGTTAAACAGATTGCAGATAAGGCGCTCAATGCGCGAAAAGCTAGAGAAGCTGCGAAGAAAGCACGAGAAGCGGTACGAAATAAAGGTGAAAAGAAGTCTCGTCTTTTAAATCTTCCTACTAAACTTGTTGACGCATGGTCTAAAGACCGTAATAGGTGTGAACTCCTAATTTGCGAAGGAGATAGTGCCGCCGGCGGTTTGATTGAAGCTCGTGATAGCGAGACGCAAGCTGTATTTCCCATACGAGGTAAGATATTGTCGGTATTAAAGTCTACCGATGATAAGATTTGGTCCAATCAAGAAATAGTGAATATTATTAAAGCATTAGGTCTTGACGTTGATTCAAAAACGCGGCGTCCGATATGGGATTCTAGTAAACTTCGATATGGGTCTGTGATTCTTTGCACGGATGCCGACCCAGATGGAGCTAGTATCAAAAATTTGTTACTAACCATGTTCTGGGAATTGTGCCCAAATGTTATTACAGAGGGACGCGTTTATTCAGCAATTCCTCCTTTGTTCCGCATCACCACAAAGAAAAACGAGTATATTTTCTTGAGAGACGCCGCAGCTCTTAATAATTATAAAGACGCACATAAAGGCGAGAAATATCTCGTCAATAGAAATAAAGGGTAAGAGATAGTCTGGCCCTTATCTACTTCTCCTGTTAGCCGCAGGGGTTTAGATACATTATCTAAGCTAACGAGGGAGTCTAAACCAGTGATTGGCATGATAATCTCGTGGGGTTAATAAAAATCCTGTATCGACTATTCCCTTTGTCGGGAAGTACTGGAACTATTGGTACGTTCTGGGAAACAGTAGACCGGTTTATTCGGAAGAAATAGTCAGTACCATTAGAAATAATGGAGTAGTACGTAGGCGAACAAGATGCAGAAGAATTAAATCAGTGTCTGTTGAATCCAGTTACTAGACACATAGAACAAATTACTGTAGATGATATTAAAGAAGCTGATAAATTATTTGATATTCTCATGGGGCCTTCAGTGCCGCCTAGACGAGAATATATGCTAATTCATGGGGAGGAGGCGCAAGTATGATTGATATTTGTGATGAACTTAGACAAAATGCAGTAGATTTTGCGTATGAAGCTAATAGTCAACGCGCTTTCGCTGATGCTAGAGACGGACTCAAGCCAGGACAACGTGCGTGTATTTGGGAGATGTATGAAAAAGGATATACTTCGACTAAACCTCATGTAAAAAGTGCTAAAGTCTCCGGGGGAGTAATTGCATCCTGGTGGCCTCACGGAGACGTTGCAATCTACGAAACATTTGCACGTATGTCTATGCCTTGGATTAATAATATTCCAGAAGTTGACTGGCATGGAGCGAACGGGAATCAGATTATCGGTAATGCACCTGCTAGTTCTCGATATACAGAAGCTAGGCTTTCAAAAGCAACAGAAGATGGAATGCTACAAGGAATTAAGAAGAATAATGTTCCAATGATTAAAAATTTTTCTGAGGACGCAGAGTGGCCTGAAGTTCTTCCATCTATTTTCCCGCGATTGCTCGTTAATGGCTGTCAAGGAATTGGTTATACCCTTGCAAATACTTGGCTTCCTTGCTCTTTAAATGAGGTCTCCGCGGCTATTATTAATTATACAAAGACAGGAGAAATTGATAATAATGCAGTTAAACCAGATTTTCCCTCTGGCGGCATTATTATCAATGGAAAAGAATTATATAAAATTAATGAAAGCGGCAAAGGAAAAGTTATTCTTAGAGCGCGTACTGAAATAAAGAAAGATTCAATTCTCATTACTGAGCTTCCGTATCAAGTGTACGTTGAACCGCTTATTGATGATATTAAAAAGTTAATTATTGAAGATACTATAATTGGTATTAAAGATATTTATAACAAAAGCGATAAGAAAAAACTATTAATTGAGATAGAATGTGAAAAAGGTAAGGCAGCTCAGGTATTAAAACAATTATTTACAGTAACTGATTTGCAAAAATCATATAATGCAAATCAGTATGCTCTCGTTAGTAAAACTCCAGTGTTGCTAAATTTGAAAGATTATTTTGATATTTACATTAGACATAATCTTGGATGTATTAAACGAGAAAACGAATTTGATTTAAAGAAAGCATCTGACCGCATTGAGATTGTTGATGGTCTATTGAAAGCTCTTGAAGATATTGATAATATTATTAGTTTAATTAAAAGGTCTGAGAATGCGGCAAAAGCGCAAGAGAACCTAATTAACAAATATGATTTTACTGCGAATCAAGCTAAGGCGATTGTCGAGATGAAACTTGGTAGGCTTGCTCATCTTGAAAGCATTGAATTGAATCAAGAGAAAGAAGAATTAAGTAATAAAATTAAAGAAATTAATAATATTTTAAGTAATTCCAATAAACAAAGAGATATTCTTATAGATAGACTGACTGCTTTTACTAAAAAATATGGCTCGCCTAGAAAAACACAGATTCTTGAATTGAGCGAGACAGATATGAAGGAAGAAAAAGTTAAAGAAGAAATTCCGTCAGAAGATGTAATTGTTATCTTTAATAATAACGGTTATGTTAAACGCATTCCTCAAAAATCAATTAAAGTACAGAAAAGGGGCGGGAAAGGGTCTAAAACTAAAGAGGAGTCTATTCTAACTTCTTTGAAGGTAAATACGCAGAATTATTTGTTTATTTTTACCAAAAAAGGTAAGATGTATAAATTGCTAGTAAATGATATTCCCGCGAATGAGAATACTAGTGTAGGAAATCTAGTTGGACTAGACTCTGATGATTCTTTGATTGCAGTATCTTCTTTCTCTTTATCTAAATATATTGTTTTCTTTACTAAAAAAGGATATATTAAAAAGAGCCTTATTGATGACTATAAAAGCGTAAAAAGAAAAACTGGTATTACCGCAATTAAATTGCAAGAAGGGGATTCTATAGTTAATGTAGAATTTATGAATGACGAGGAGGTAATGCTCATCTCGAATGGCGGTCTTGCGGTTAGGGTAGAAACTAAAGATATTGCGCCAATAGGAAGAAACGCAATCGGTGTTAAAGGTATGAAACTGCAAGAGAAAGATTATGTCATTGCGGCAAGCGCAATTAGAGATCCGAAGAACGAATGTATTGGCACTTTTACTGAAAATGGGTATGGTAAATTAACGCGTGTCGACGAATTTTATATCCAGGGCCGCAATGGCAAAGGAGTCTTTGTATATAAGCCGTCAGAAGAAACTGGTAAATTAGTTTCTGCTCTTGTCTTAACGAAAGACGATAATATTTTAATTATTGGTCAAAATAATACAGTGAGTATTGCCGCAAATGATATACCAGTAACAGGCAGAATGACAACTGGAGTTATTGTAGCGAAAGACGATAAAATTAAATCCGTTATGAAAATATAATATATCTGTCAAGGTAAATTCCTACCTTGACAATTTTTTATTATTATGATATAATATATATAAGAAAAGAAAGAAAGGTAAATAATTACATGGATAAAATTGACCTCTTAAATAAAGCGACTAAAGCATATGATGAAGGTCATCCAATTATGTCGGATAAAGAGTGGGATAACTTATATTTTAGTATCAAAAGTCAAGCAGATAGTCAAGGGATTAATTATCAAGTAGTATCTGAACTTAAAAAAGTTGAACACAATCATCCAATGCTTAGTCTCGATAAAACGAAAGATATTGAGGTATTAAAGTCATTTATTGGCGACCGCGAGTATGTAATCATGCCTAAATATGATGGCTTATCATGCTCTCTATTGTATAAGAAAGGCAAATTGGTACGCGCTGAGACTCGCGGCAATGGCCAAGTTGGCGAAGATATTACTCACAATGCGATGGTTATTCCGTCTATTCCAAAATGGATTAATGACGAAAGCGAAGAAGTAATCGTTGATGGGGAAATCATTTGTCGCCAAAATGTATTTGAGAATAACTTTGCAGACCAGTATAGTAATGCACGCAACTTTACCGCAGGGAGTATCCGGCTTCTTGATTCGAAGGAATGCGAGAAAAGAGGACTAGAATTCTGGGCATGGGCGCTTATTAAAAGCGATTATAAGACTAGTTCCTTTGATGCAAATTTGAATCATCTGTTCCTTAATGGATTTTATGGAACTACAATTATCCCTGATAAAACGAAATCCTTAGAGGACTGTATTGAGATAATTAAGTCTTGGGCCGCATATTATTTCATGCCTATTGATGGTGTAGTAGTTAGATACGATGATGAGGAATATTCAGCTTCTCTTGGTAATACTGCACATCATCCTCGTGGAGCATTAGCTTTTAAATTTTACGATGAAATTTATTCAAGTAGACTATTCGATATCGAGTGGACTATGGGTAGACTTGGTACGTTAACTCCAGTTGCCGTTTTTGAACCGATTGAAATTGAGGGCGCAGTAGTATCAAGAGCTAATCTACATAATATTAGTATTATGAATGAACTACTTGGTGATAAGCCATACCAAGGCCAGCTTATCGAAGTGTATAGGTCTAATATGATTATCCCTCAAATTTACTCCGCAGACAAAAGCGAACCAACTGTTCGAGTTGAATACTTTGAAATCCCTGAAATTTGTCCTTATTGCGGAGCGGAGCTAACTCAAAAAAATGAAAATGGGTCAATCGTATTATATTGCAATAATTTAGAATGTGAGTCTAATCTTGTTGTGCGGCTGGACCATTTTGCGGGCAAAAAGGGACTAGATATTAAAGGACTTTCACGGGCTACTTTGGAGAAGCTAATTAATTATGGCTGGATTAGTTCTGCGATTGATATATTTACCCTTGAACAGCATAGAGACGAATGGATAAAGAAGGAAGGCTTTGGACCGCGGTCAGTAGATAAAATTCTTGCCGCAATAGACAAAAGCAAAGAAAGTTGTGAATTAAATAAATTCATTTCTGCTATTGGTATCCCGCTTATTGGTCAGAACGTAGCTAAAGACATTGCAAAGTATTTTAGTAGCTATGAGAGCTTTAGAGACGCAATTAATAACAATTATGATTTCACTCAAATCCCAAATTTTGGTTTAAGTAAAGCATATGAGATAATGAATTTTGATTATCAAGAGGCAGATAAAATTGCAGAGTTGATTACTTTTAGTGCGGCCAAACCAGAAAAAAATCTACTTTCGGCGCATTTAGAGGGTTTGACTTTTGTTATCACTGGGAAATTGACTGAATATAAAAATAGAGCGGAACTCAAATCAATCATTGAGGAGAATGGCGGCAGGGTAGTTGAGACCATTAATAAAAAGACTAGCTATCTCATTAATAATGATATAAATTCTACTTCAGCAAAAAATCTGGCCGCGAAGAAAGCAAATATTCCTATTTTATCTGAAAAAGATTTTAAGAAAAAATTTGATTTATAAATTTTTTTATGGTATAATAAAGACATGAAAAAGAAAGAAATAAAAAATCTGGCAAGTAAAATTGCTAAATACGAGTTGGACGAAAATCTTTCAGAGAGAAAAAAACAAGAAATAATGGCTGACTTAATGAAAGACTTGACTCCAAGAGAAATGTTTGAAATTTATAATTATATAGACAAAATTATCGAAAAGAAAAAAGGAGATTATTAATTATGATGAAAGAAACTTCTAAGATGGTTTATATGTGTGTAAAGGCTCATGACGGCGAGAATATTACTGCTCAAGACATTGCAAATGAGACTGGTATTCCCCTTAAGAGTGTTAATGGTATCGTAACTCAGTCTTTCTGCCGCCACAAGGATGCAAATAAGAATCCTGAGCCTTTGATGGAGCGAATTCCCGCTGAGGCTGTTGACCCTGATACTGGGTTGCATCGTCCCATTAAATTGATTCGGCTGACTGATGCGGGACGAGACTTCGATATTGAAGCAGCTTGTGCTCCTGCTGACGAAGACTAAATAAAATGTTTAGCAAGGTGAAAGCCTTGCTTTTTTTATAAATAAAATAAGGTGGTATGATATGCGCTAGGCAATAATATTTGGATTTATTTTTACTTATTGTGTTTTTGTTTCAATCTATTTACTATATCTATGGTCACAATCAATCACTTTTTCTAATATAAAAAAATCGTATAATTCTGTTCAAGAAGAAATAGATAAAGCAAATATTAGAAAAAAATCAATAGAACAAATAAACGAAAAGTTAAAAAAGAATTCTGAGACATATATAGAATTAATAGAGAAGAACGAAAATAGTTATAACGAGATACTGGAGCAGTTAGAAAAGAAAAAAGAAGAATTAGGACAATTAACTAATTCAATAAATTTAGCAACAGCAAACTACAATAATTTAGATAAAGAGTATGAACAAAAGAAAGAACAACTTGAAAACGAATGTGCGGCCCTAGCTCAAAAGCAGTCTGGACTAGAGTCCAACATCAAAGATATTAGTCAAAAACTCGCCGCAGCTAAGGCCGCACAGTTAAGAGAAAGAGAAATAGAAGAAAAAGAAGAGTTTTATAAATTAACTATTTCTGAACAAGATTTAGCTGATGTTAAGCGGTTATTAGAGTTGCGTTTTTTCTTCAGAAATACGAATTTAATGAGTAAACTGGTTTGGAGTGAATATTTCTTAAAAATTACGAACCAGCTATGTACAAGGGTATTGAAAGACAAGACTGTTATTGGAATATATAAAATTACGAATTTAGTTACTAAACAATCCTATATTGGACAAAGTGTTGATATTGCATCAAGGTGGAAGCAACATATTAAATGCGGTCTTGGAATAGATGCTTCGCCTACCAATATGCTTTATAATTCAATGCAAAAATACGGTGTCTGGAGTTTTGCTTTTGAATTGATAGAACAATGTTCTAAAGAGCAATTAAATGAAAGAGAAAAATTTTATATATCACTTTATCAAACAGATAAATTTGGTTACAACATGACACAAGGAGGAAGTTAAATGGGGCAAGTACGAATTCAAGTAGATACAATGACCAATCCTATTACTCAAATGGGTTACTATGCCGGAATTTGTTATGGATCTGATATTAGTTCAGATACTAAAAACTATAATCGTGGGATTGAGTGTCTACAAAATAACCATGGCCGCGTTCTTGAAATTCCGCAAGTTTATATGATTTTAGATGGTTATTCCGCGAAAGTTATTAGAGAATTTTACACTCATATAGGCGGGATGCCGACTCGTTTGCAGAGTTCAACGAGATATATTAATTATAAGAATTTTGATTACATTACACCTTATTCTATTGTTAATAATGAGGAAGCTTGTAGAACATATGACGCAGTTATGCAAGATATTTTGGATGCGTATGATAGATTGCAAAAGCTAGGTATTAAGAATGAAGACGCGTCTGGTATCTTGCCGCTTAATATGACGACAAAAGTAGTAGTAAGAACTAATCTACGTAATCTCATTGATATGAGTCATCAAAGAATGTGCGCCAGGGCGTACTGGGAATACAGAGAACTGATGGAGGATATAAAGGCGGCCTTAGCTAATTATTCAAAAGAGTGGAACACTATTGTTGGAGAATATTTCGTTCCAAAGTGCGAGGTATTTGGCTATTGTCCTGAGAATAAAAAAAATTGTCGCAAGCCGCCGAGAGAAAAATGATTATTAAGAAAAATTATGTTATAATATAATTACAGTAATGATGATGATAAAGAGTAAAATGTTTTTATAAAGGAGAAAATAGGAATATATGAAAAAGAGAAGTAAGAACGAAGTAAAAATTGCTGGTTATGTGTATCAGAATAATCAAGACCCGCGAATTGGTTTGAGTATTAAAACTGTGCAGAACGCAAACTCGGTAAATTATGGTAAAGAGTTCATTTCTGGTAATCTTGATATTGCGGTTGATGAAGATGGAATGAATGTCATTACTGTTCATTTTATGTATGTAACTGCTGATAAGAAGAAAGATACTTTTAATAATCTAAAGCAGATTATCCAGAATCCAGATAAGACTTGGATTATGGGTGGCAGAGAGAACGCGTTTAAGATTTCTGTCAGTGGCGCACTCGAATTGAATGAATTCATTTCTAATCGTACAAACGAAGTCGTTTCAGCGATTCGCATTGATGGCGGTTTCCTGAACATGATTAGTGGTTCTCTTCCTGAACCGAAAAAGAGAAATACTTTTAGTATGGATATGCTGATTAATAAAGTTAATAGGGTAGAAGCAGACCCTGAAAAGAACATTGATAAAGATTTTGTTCGTGTAGGCGGAGCTGTCTTTAACTTCAAGAACGAATTGCTTCCCGTCACTTTCGTTTGTCGTAATGAGCAGGGGATGGCGTGTTTTGAGGACATGGATGCTAGTGTGAGCAATCCTACCTATACGAATGTTTGGGGTCGTATTAATTGCATGACAATTAAGACAGAACGCGTCACTGAATCTGCGTTTGGCGAGCCTGAAGTTCAGACTTACGAGAATAAACAGCGCGAATGGCTGATTACTGGTATGATTACTGTTCCGTATGAATTTGGTGATGAATCAATTATGACCGCTGATGATTTGAAGAAAGCGGTTCAAGATAGAGAGGTTAAGCTGGCTGGTATTCGTCGGGATAAGGAGGAATACGAAGCTCGGAAAGCTAGTTCTATGAATCCAAAGATTCAGCCTAAGATGGACACTAGTTTTGATTTTTAATAAGGAGGGCTAATATATGGCGATTGATTTATTAGCCCTACAACCTCATAAGGTTAGTAGGGATTTGAGCGGGTACATAGTTTATATTTATGGCGGGCCTAAAACTTTGGGCACTATCTAAGTAATTAGGTAGTTAAAATGCAGTAAGAGCGGGAAAGCTGAGATGCCAACCCGAGCGGAAGTAAGAATTAATTATTACACGCGCAGAGCATAGATATTGAAACAATATATCCAAGAGACTGCACCCCTGTATATTATAGGGTGAAAGCTATGCCGAACTTATACAAAAAGGAAGTATAAGAGCTAAAGGATAAAAAGCCTTTAGGATAACAAATTGAAAGTAGGTAAAACTACACTCGCTTCACAATTTCCAGATCCCATCCTGCTGGCGTTTGAAGTAGGATATAATGCAATTCCGAAGGTAATCCCGCAAGATGTTACGTCTTGGTCCGAAATGAGAGCTGTATTGAGAGATTTGAAGAAGCCTGCGGTCAAGGAAAGATTTAAAACAGTAATAATTGATACGATTGATATTGCTGGTTCGTTGTGCGAAAAATATATTTGCGCGCAGAACTCAGTGGAAAAAATAGCAGAAGTTCCCTATGGCGGCGGCTATAGTCAAATGAAACGCGAATTCGAAGAAGCGTGCAGAGCAATAACGCAACTCGGTTATGCACTAGTATTCATTTCACATGATAAGGAACGCACTGTAAAAGTCAATGGTGAGGAAATTCTTCAGATTGGGCCTTCGTGTCAAAGCAGTTTTAACGATATTGCCAAAAACGCTGCCGATATATATGGATATGCTCAAAAGTATAAAGGAGAGGATGGAACTCCTAAAGTAAGATTGGTTCTTCGCTCTCAAGACGGAACGATTGATACTGGATGTAGATTTAAGTACATTCCTCCCGTTATTGACTTCACATATTCCGCATTAGTAGATGCTGTGAACGAAGCAATAGACAAAGAAGCCAAGATGAATGATAATAAATTCGTCACTGATGAAAGAAATGTTGCGGTCAAAGCAGAAGTTCTTAATTATGATAGTCTGATTGCAGACTTCAATGAGATAGTATCAGCTTTGATGCAGAAAGATAAAGAATATTATGGGCCAAGAATTACTGCTATTGTAAATAAAATCCTTGGAAAAGGTAAGAAAGTTTCTGACTCAACTCCCGAACAGGTAGAGTTAATTAAAACAATAGTAGACGAAATTAAAGATGAATATTTAAGTAATTAAGTAATTAATTAAAACAATAGTCAAGCAGATTAAGAGAATTATCTGTTTGACTTTTTTCTTTTATTATGGTATAATATATAAAGGGAGGTTATGCTTATGACGACAAGTGAAAATCAACTAGTTCATTGCGTGTATTGCGGCAAAGGCATAAAAAAATCTGGTGAAGGAATTATTCAAATCAGCAATTCTCGTTGGTGCCATAAAAAATGTTATGATGAATTCCATGCACATCGGATACGCAATTTAAGCGAAGAAGAGAAACGAGAGACTGATATGAACACTTTAAGACAGTACATTCATGAAGCGTTCAAAGGAATGAATCCAAATTGGCCGGTTATTGGAAGAGAAATTAAACAGTTTCAACAGATGGGCTTCTCTCTAAGCGGGATTCATAAAACTCTTATTTATTTATTTGAGGTAAAACAGATAGACCGCTTTCGTTTAGGCGGACACATAAATGTGGTAGCCAGATACTATCAGGAAGCAAAGAGCTATTATCAAAAAATTTATGTAAATAATAAAAACGCTTTAGATAATTATAAACAAGAGTCAGAGCAGATAAAAATCCTTGAGCCGCAACCAATAAGAAATATTAAGATGTTAGATATAGATTCGTTCGAGAAAGGGGATAACTAAATATTATATGACAAGAGCTAAAAATAAAATTGTAGACATTCAAACAAATATGCAAGTTATTGGATGTGTATATTTGGACCCGTCTCTTATTGAGCAATCAGATAAGTATTCTTTTTCTCTTGATGACTTTACAGAAGATTTTCATAAAACAATTTTTGGTTCTATTTATAATTTGTTTCAATTAGGCGCTCGTCAAATAGATGTATCTACTATTGAAGAGTTCTTGTCTACGCGGCCAAAGAATTACGGAATTTATAAAGCTAATAACGGAGCAAAGTGGTTAGAGCAAGTAAGCAAGATGGCTCAGCCTTCAGCTTTTACTTATTACTACAATAGAATGAAGAAATTTACTTTACTTCGTATGTATGATGATGTGGGACTAGATATTTCTGATTTATATGATGTAGATAATGTATTTGACGTAAAGAAAAAACAAAAGCAAGAAGAATGGCTTGATAATACAAGTTTAAGTGATATTGCTGATTCTATTGATGATAAAATTATTCAAATTAAATTAAAATATGCTAACATAACAGAAAAAGACTTTCATCAGGCGGCAGACGGTATTGATGACTTAATTGAGAGTTTAAAGACGCGGCCAGAGGTGGGTTCTCCTCTTTACGGCACTTTAATTAATACAGTTACGCGCGGCGCTCGTCTCGGAAAGTTTTATCTAAGGTCGATGCCATCAGGGACGGGCAAAACGCGTATGATGGTTGCAGATGCCTGTAATATGGCGTGCGATACTTTGTATGATAAGACGGAAGATAAGTGGGTGAAGAACGGAGTTAAAGAGTCTTCTCTCTATATCACGACAGAACAGAGATTAGACGAAGTTCAAACTGCAATGCTTGCGTTCTTGGCAGAAGTAGATGAAGAGCATATTCTAACAGGCAAGTATGAGGACGACGAAGAAGAGCGGGCGCTTTACGCTGCTAATGTGTTAAAGAGTTCACCTCTTCATATTAAATACTTACCAGATTTTTCGTTACAGGATATTGAAAATACAATTAAATTTGCTGTTCACGATTGGAATATTAAGTATGTGTTCTTCGACTATCTACACTCGTCCATGAAAATTCTGAGTGAAGTCAGTAGTAAAGCTAAGGTTGCGAACTTACGCGAAGATAATGTGCTCTTCATGATTAGTACGCGTTTGAAGGATTTATGTAATGAGTATGGCGTTTTTATTATGACTAGTACTCAGCTAAATGGTGGATGGACTGATGCGGATGTCTATGACCAAAACCTATTGAGAGGGTCGAAAGCGGTAGCGGATAGAGTGGATGTCGGCATGATTGGACTTGATACTACTGAGCGCGACAAAGAGGCACTAGTAGATATTGTAAGTAGACTAGGTATCGAGATGCCTGAAATGAAAATAAGCGTGTACAAGAACAGACGCGGCAGATGGAAAGGTGTTTTGTTATGGTGTAAAGCAGATAGAAGTACTTGCCGCATTAATCCAATATTTGTAACGAATTATAATTATGAGTTGTTGCCTATTGAGGAGACAAATATCCAAGTTATGAATTTTGAAGACGAGGATGAGAAGTAATAATGCTTAATAAAGACACTCTGAAGAATGAACTCTCTATAGAACAAGTGTTTGAGTTTGTTGAATATTTAGGAGGAGAACCGAGGTACGACAAAGGAGATAGCTTCGTTAGCAGGACTATCTGTCATAACGATATTGCCCACTATGATGAAGCTAGCTATAAGTTATATTATTATAACAATACTCACCTTTTCCATTGTTACACTGGATGCGAGGAACCTAGCTTTGATATATACCAGCTTACTATGAAGGTAAAAAAAATTCCTCTAAACAAAGCAATTACTTTTACCGCAGATTATTTTGGATTAGTAATAGAAGAAGAACATTTAGATTTTGATGAACTGCCATCAAGTCTGCCAGACTGGGATATATTAAAACAATATAGTGATAGAGCTGACCTGCCGCAAGAGCAAAGAATTAATCTAAAAATTTATGATACTAGTATATTAGATTTTTTACCTAGACCGCGCATCATACCTTGGGAAAGAGAAGGAATTTCAAACACTGCGATTAAAGAAGCTAATATCTGTTATGACCCGATTAATCAAGGAATAGTAATTCCTCATTATGACATAGATAATCACTTAATTGGAATAAGAGAAAGAACGCTTATTAAAGAAGAAGAATCTAACGGTAAATACCGTCCTGCCTATCTAAATGGAGTACTTTATTCTCACCCATTAGGTTTTAATTTATACAATCTGAACAATAGCAAACAAAATATACAAATTATCAAAAAGGCAATTATATTTGAATCTGAAAAAGCAACTTTATCTTATAGGACTTTCTTTGGCCGCGAAAGTGATATTAGTGTCGCGTGTTGCGGAAGTAATTTACTTAATTATCAAGCTAATTTACTTTCTGCTCTTGGTGTGAACGAAATACTGGTAGCTTTTGACAGGCAATTCAAGAAAGTCGGAGACGAGGAATATAAAACTTGGACTAATAAATTAAAGAAAATAAATGATAAATATAAATCTTTCTTTCAAATTAGCTTTATATTTGATAGAAGAGGTCTATTAGGATATAAAGACAGTCCAATAGACAAAGGAAAAGATATATTTATGAAATTACTTAAAGAAAGGATAATGTTATGAATGAGGTATAAATTAATAAACGAAATAAATCCTAATTATACAATAGAAGAACAAATATTAATTAATCGAGGAATTCCTTATAACGAAATAAATCATTATCTAAATACAACAGATGAAGATATTAGTAAGCCGGAATTGTTAGGGGAGACAAAACTTTATGATGCGGCAAGTGTTTTACTTTCGTCTATAAAAGATAATAAACGCGCTTTGGTGATAATCGACACGGACATGGATGGATATACGTCTAGTGCTCTACTTATTAATTATTTAAATCGTTTGTTTCCTACTTGGGTCCAAAATAATTTATCTTGGCTACATCACACGAGTAAACAACATGGATTAAAAGACTGCATAAACGAGGCTTTAAAATATGACTTAGTCATATGCCCGGACAGCGCGTCATCTGATATAGATGAGCACAAAAGATTGTTCGATGCAAATATACCAGTAATAGTATTAGACCATCACCAAACAGAAATAGCTAATCCTGATACTTATAAGTATGCAATAATTATTAATAACCAGTGCTGCGAATATCCGAATAAAGCATTATCTGGCGTTGGTGTTACTTGGCAATTTTGTAGATACATTGACCAGAAACTAGATAGTAAAGATAAGTGCGCAGATGATTTTCTTGATTTAGTTGCGGCGGGGCTCGTTGGAGACGTAATGAGTTTGCGTTCTATAGAGACTAAGCATCTAATTCAAAAAGGATTGGAACGCATCCAGAATCCTTTCTTGGCCGCGATGGTAGAAAAGAATTCATACTCTTTAAAAGGGGAGATAACTCCTTTCGGCGTCGCTTTCTATATTGTTCCTTTTGTAAACGCAATTACTCGGTCAGGGACACAAGAGGAAAAAGAGATAGTATTTGAGTCAATGCTTGAATTTAAAGCTAATGATAAGATACCCTCAACTAAGAGAGGACATAAACTAAATGAAACAGAAACCGTGCTAGCTCAAGCATTAAGAGCAGTGACTAATGCAAAAAAGAGACAAACTAAAGCTCAAGAGGAAGGACTAGCTCTATTAGAGAATAAAATTAAGGATGAGCATTTAGATTCTAATAAAATATTGTTCATCATTACGCGGCCAGAGGAGGTTCAATATGAATTAAGAGGACTGATTGCCAATAAATTAAAAGAAGAATACCAACGTCCTTGCTGCATAGTTGCGCTTAATGGAGATAATTACGAAGGTAGTATGCGCGGATACGAGCGTTCAGGCATTACTAACTTTAAAGATATTTGCGAAAAAACGCATTGCGTTAACTGGGTGTAGGGGCATAATAATTCTGCGGGATTAAGTATACCAAAAGAAAAAGTGAATGACTTTGTCCTGGCCGCAAATCAGCTACTAAAAGATATAGATGAAGAATCTGTTTATTTGGTAGATAAAATATATAATGAGAAGAATGTTGACTCAGATGATATTCTTGCTATTGCTGCGTTAGGAAATCTTTATGGGAAAGACGTTGAGGAGCCTTTAATTGCAATAGAAAAATTAAAAATAACTAAAAATATGATTACTCTATTGTCTCCAGACAAGAACCCGACCCTTCGAATAACGCTACCTAATAAAATAAATATTATGAAGTTTAAATCATCTGTAGATGAATACGAATCCTTGTCTCCAACAGACGAGGGGTATATAAAAATTAATTTGGTTGGCTCTTGTAATAAGAATGTCTGGAATGGAAATATTTCTGCTCAAATATTTATGACAGACTATCAAATAGTTAATCAAGTTGATTACTACTTTTGATATATTAAATGAGTTACTCGGACTGAGTTCAATAGAAAATCCAAAATGAAAATCGCTTTTCAGATATTTTGAAAGCGATTTTTTCTTATTGACAAAAAACAAGGAAAATGATATAATTATATAAGGAGATGATATGATTATGAAAATTATTAAAGAAGGTAAAATCCCTAATAAAAAAGTTATATTAAAATGTCAAGAATGTGGAACTATATTTGAAGCAGATAGCGAAGAATATACTAAAACTAAAGTTGTAAATTTAATTTCATATAGTACGGCTTATCGAGATAAGTACGAATCTGTTTGTCCGTTTTGCGAACACAAAGGTGAAATGATTAAAATGAGATATGAATTCATGGAGGCTTAACAATAATGGAGTTGAATGAAGGTCAAATTAATGCACTCAAAATTGCAGTTCAACGATTTAAGGACGGAGAACGATATACGGTTATATCTGGTCCCGCTGGCTCGGGAAAGAGCTCAACTGTTCGTGTCATTATTGAATCTTTAGGAATTCCTGAATCCCAAGTCGCCTATGCGACATATACGGGTAAGGCCGCACAAGTATTGCAAAAAAAAGGTAATCAGAACTCAATGACTCTTCATAAACTGTTATATAAATCAATTCCTAATGATGACGGTACATTTACTCATGAACCATTAGATTTTTTGCCTTATTCTCTTGTCGTGGTTGATGAAGTTTCGATGGCGCCTAGGGAGATGATGGATTTACTCTTTAGTCATGAAGAGACTCAAGTCATTTGTCTCGGCGATGAGCATCAACTTCCGCCCGTATCTGAAGACGCTGACAATCACTTACTAGACCATCCGCACGCGAGGCTAACTGAAATCATGCGTCAGGCCGCAGAGTCAGAGATTATTAGAGTTAGTGCTGACATACGTCTTGGCCGTCCATTGAAGCCTTTTAAGGGGAAAGAAATCCAAATTGTTACAAGAGAAGAACTAAGTAACGGAATGCTCTTGTGGGCAGACGAAGTTATTTGTAATATGAACAAAACTAGAAATAATCTAAATGAGCAAATAAGACGCCTTTTAGGATACAATACTCCTTATCCTGTTGAGGGAGATAAGATGATTTGTCTCCGTAACTACTGGAAAGAAATTTCACAGGAGGGCAATGCTCTTATAAACGGTACATTAGGAAATATCAATATCACAAAGCAAGGACAAATTTATTTGCCCCTTAAATATAGGAAACAGAATGATAAACCATATGTGGATGAAACAAGAGCAAGGTTATATACAGACGGAAATGATATTATTGACGTAGTCATTGATAATAAATATCTCCTAACTGGAGAAAAATCTCTTAATCCAAAAGTAGAAAGAAATATGAGCCATTCTAAATTCTTCCATAGACAGGTGCCAAAGGAATTTGCTTATGGATATGCAATTACTACATGGAAAAGCCAAGGTAGTGAGTGGGATAAGGTACTAGTTATTGATGAATCTTTTCCTTTTGAGAAAGAATTACATAAGCAATGTCTATATACTGCGGTAACAAGAGCAGCAAAGAAATTAGTTTTAGTGTTGAATGAGTGAGCGGCCAAGGTAGATTTTTATCTATTTTTATGCTATAATAATAAAGAATAATTATAAGGAAGGATAGGTGATGTGCGGGATGAGCTATTTTCGATTTGAATCTCACTCTCACTCCGAATACTCTAATCTTAGATTGCTTGACTGCATTAATAAGCCGAAGGATTTGGTTAATAGAGCGATTGAATTAGGTCTAAGTGGTATTGCAATTACTGACCATGAATCTTTGTCTGCTCACCCTGAATTGAATATTTATCAACAAGAAATTATTAAAGAACATCCTGATTTTAAGATTGCGCTCGGTAACGAAATTTATCTGTGCGCAAATAGAGAAAAAAATCAGGAATATTATCATTTTATTCTTATTGCGAAAAATGCGGCTGGGCATAGAGCGTTAAGAGAATTATCCTCTAAAGCATGGTTAAATTCTTATACAGATAGAGGAATGGAAAGAGTTGTAACAACTTATGATGACCTCGAAAAAGTTGTTCAAAAATTCCCCTCGTCCTTGGTCGCTTGTACTGCGTGTCTGAGCGGCGAAGTATCTAAAACAACTTTGAAACTGATTCAAGCTGAGCGCAACGGGGACGAGTCTAGCCGCATTGCCGCGCATAATCATATAATCAATTTTATTCTTTGGTGTAAAAAACTATTCGGCGAGGATTTTTATTTAGAGTGCGCGCCAGGATGTTCTAAAGACCAGATTGATGTAAACCAAAGATTCTTGTCTATTGCTCATGCGTTTGGACTCAAGATGATTGTTGGTACTGACGCCCACTTCTTAAAGAAAGAGGACCGGTATGTGCATAAAGCATATCTTAACTCCAAAGGCGGCGAACGTGAGGTCGATAGCTTTTATGAGTATGCGTATCTTCAAAGTAATGAAGAAATAATCGAAAATTTGGCCGCATCTAATTATGATATTTCTTTTGTTGAGCAAATGTTTAAGAATAGTATGGAAATTTATAGTAAAATAGAAAATTATTCTTTACTTCATTCACAACAAATTCCTGAAGTAGAAATTTCTGACTATCCTAAGCAAAAGAAAGAAACTGGATATAAAGAGTTGGATAGAATGTTCAATTCTGATGATAAAGTTGAACGGAATTGGATTAATCAATGTTGGAATAAATTTGCGGATAAAGGTTTACTTAATAAGAAAGAGTATTTAGATGAACTTGAAGAAGAGGCTGAGGTTAAGAGAATCGTTGGTGAAAAATTAAATACTAATATGTTTAGATACCCGCTTCTTTTGCAGCATTACATTGATATGTTTTGGGAATGCGGTTCGACGGTTGGTGTAGGTCGAGGTAGTGCTTGTGCCGCATTGAATCATTATTTGTTAGGTATATCGCAGCTCGACCCTATCCAATACGAGTTCCCGTTCTTCCGCTATATGAATCGTGATACAGATGGACTTGGTGATATTGACCTAGATTTAGCACCTTCAAAGAGACCTCTGATTATCAAAAATATTAAGGACGAACGCCGCAAATATTTGGATGTTAATCTTAGCGAACAAGAGAAACAAAATCTTGGGTGCACTATGATTGCAACATTCGGTACAGAATCTTCAAAGTCTGCGGTGCTCACGGCCTGTCGCGGCTATAGGAGTGACGAGTTCCCAGATGGAATCGACGTTGATGTTGCTCAATATTTGTCTAGTCTCATCCCCTCAGAACGAGGTTTTGTCTGGTCAATACGCGATGTTGTATATGGCAACGACGAAAAAGGTCGTAAGCCCATTTCCGCTTTTATCAATGAAGTAGACCAGTATCCAGGATTATTGGATGTCATTATGGGCATAGAAGGACTGGTCAAGAGCAGAGGTATACATGCATCTGGTATCGTCATGTTTGAAAATGACCCATATGAACATTGCTGTTTTATGCGCGCCACTAGCGGCGAAATTGTAACGCAATATGACCTTCATATGGACGAAGCCGTAGGTTGACTGTATATGTTAAGCCTATAAATGCCTAATCGCTAATCAGCGAGGTTACATAAGCATCTATATTAAATAGAGTAAGAAAAAAATACTTATGTAGCTACCAGGGGAACCTTAGCAAGTAAAGTTGAAGGCAATCCTGGGCTAAAATGTTAAATCATTCCTTTGCAAATCTTATTTATGTATGAGGGTACAAAAAATAGATTAACGGAGGAATAAAAAAATGTATGTTTATCAAATTACAAATTTAATTAATAATAAACAATATATAGGAATTACCAATGATTATAAAAAGAGATGGAGTAACCATAAATGTTATAATAATCCTGATATGGTAATAGCTAAAGCCATAAAAAAATATGGAGTAGAAAATTTTAAATTTGAATTGTTATATTCTGGTTTAAGTTTAGAAGATGCTTCTAATAAAGAAATTCAATTAATTAAAGAAAAAAGAACTCTTGTGCCAAATGGATACAATGTTGCTTTAGGAGGATTCAATGGAGCAACAGGAGTTCAACAATTAGGAGAAAATAATGGGAGAGCGGTTTTATCTGATGAAGAAGCTCAATATATAAAAGACCATAGAAATATTCCAGAATATGTTCTTTATGAGCAATTTGCTGACAAAATTAGCTATTCTGCCTTCAGAGACGTATATTTAAATAAGACTTATTTAAATATCAAACCTCATGTAGAAATTTATCCATTCAATTTAGAATTTTCTAACCAATTTACTTCAAATAATAAATTAACTTATAATGAAGTAGTAGAACTAAGAGAGCAGTATAAAAATGGAATTTATTGGAAAGACGTATATAAAAAATATAAAGACGTTTTTAAAAATGAATGGGATTTTTGGAATATATATGTTGGGAACAGATATAAGTTAGTTATGCCAGAAATCTTTACTGACGAACTTAAAAAATATCATACTTCATTAGGGAAAAAAGGTAGCAATAATGGTAGAGCTAAACTTAATTGGGATAATGTAAGAGATATAAGAGAAATGCACAAAGAAGGTATCTCTAATAGTGAAATTTATAAAAAGTACCCTCAAGTTTCACATACAACTATTAGAGATATTATTAATAATAAAACTTGGAAAGAATGATTTAACATAAATGCCAATCGACTATCTCCCAGAAGGAGAGTAAAATTGCTATTGATACGCAATTTGAAACGGTATTCTTGATTCATATAAATCAAGTAAGATATAGTCAGACCTCGTAGAAATACGAGATATGTTGTTGACCAAACTGGATTTGAATTAATAATTCAACAAATTTTTGTATGAAGCGAAATAAAAGACGAATTAAGCTTTTATTACGATAGGAAATATAAAAAATTTAAAGAATTATGTATGAAAAGTCCCAATAAATAAAAATATTTATTGAAAAAGAAGTTGAACTCTATTACTTAGAGGTGTGCAAAAAGCGATTAAGTTTTTAGCAGGAAATGGCTAATTAATTTTTGTGCTAACCGGGGAACCTTACCAAGCAAAGTTGAAGGCAATCCAGTGCTAAGCCTATATTATATAGGAAAGTGTATCGACTATCTCGAAAGAGAGTAGAGTAGAGGATAAGTTACTACTCGAAGCGGCTTCTACCCTATATTAGGGTAATGATATAGTCAGTGCTGCTAGAAATAGCAGATACGCACGTTGTTAGTGACATCAGTGCAAGATATGCTGGTACAAACGCTTCTCATGATGCAGAAAGACGGAATTCTTGAACAAGGATTGAATCTCCGCGAACTATATAACAAATATCTTCATCCTGACGTTTTGCCGCTTGACGATAAAGATACTTGGAACACAATTCAAAATGCTTCTAGTCTTAATCTATTTCAGTTAGATTCTACTATTGGTCGTCAGGGAGCGAAAAAAGTGCGTCCTAAGAATATGCAGGAATTAAGTGATACCAATGGACTGATTCGTCTTATGGCAGAGGACGGTGGTGAGCCTCCAATGGAGAAGTATGTGCGATTTAAGAAGAATCCTGAACTAGTCCATAAAGAAATGAAAAAATATGGTCTGACCGCGCAAGAGGAAAAAACACTGAACAAATATGTTGGTAAAAGTTATGGTATTGGTATTTCACAGGAACAGTTAATGCGAACTTTGATGGATCCCGATATTTGCAATTTTAGTCTAGCTCAAGCCAACTCAGCACGCAAAGTCGTAAGCAAGAAACGCATGGATAAAATCGCAGAGTTGAAATCTGAAGTATTCGAAAAGGCGTCCTCTCTTGCGATGGCTAATTATGTTTGGGATAATATCGCATCCACTCAGCTGGGATACTCATTCTCCGACATACACGCGATGTCGTATTCTTTTATCGGGTTCCAAACCGCATATCTCGCAACTCATTGGAATCCTATATACTGGAATACAGCTTGTCTTATTGTTGACAGCGGGTCGTTGGAGGAGTCAGAAGGACAAACAGACTATGCTAAAATCGCAAAAGCGCTAGGTAAAATCATTTCAAACGGTATTTCTATTTCTCTTGTAAATATTAATGAATCAGATTATAGTTTTAAACCAGATGCGGCAAATAATAGAATTTTGTATGCGATGAATGCTCTTAATAAAGTAGGCGGAGATGTTATTGGGAGCATTATTAAGAACAGAGCATATAAGAGTTTAAATGATTTCTTAGTTAAATGTCCTCTTAATAAAACGGTAATGATTTCTCTTATTAAGTCAGGAGCTTTTGATGAAACTGATGAAGTCTGGGCAAAAACAGTTAATCCATCTGCCCCTCGCCGCGCAATCATGGCTTATTATATCTCAAAGATTTGTGAGCCAAAGAAAAAACTTACTCTACAAAATCTGAGCACATTGATTCAGAAAAATCTCATTCCAGATTCTTTGTCTCTTGAAAGGCAAGTATTCTTACTCAATAAAAAATTGAAGAATCAAAAGGAAGGTAAGGAATATTATCTGTTAAAAGAGGATGATTTTCTGTTCTACGAGGAACACTTCTCTCAGGATGACTTAACTATCATTGACGGAGAAAATCTTTTGCCGCAAAGCAAATGGGATAATATCTACTCTAAAATGATGAATAATATTAGAGAATGGTTAAAAGAAAATCAAGAGAGAGTATTAAATGAATTAAATGATTTATTATTTAAAGAATGTTGGGATAAGTATGCAGCAGGAACTGTTTCCGCATGGGAAATGGAAAGTATGTGTTTTTACTATCATGAACATGAATTGGCAAAAGTTAATACTTCTAAATATGGAATAAGTGATTTTAATAAACTTCCTACCGTTCCTAAAGCAGAGAAATTCTTTAAGAGGAAAGGAAAAGAAATTCCTATCTATGAGACGACAAGAATTATTGGAACAGTCCTTGGCAAGAATGATATTCGTTCAACTGTTTCGATTTTAACTACTACAGGTGTTGTAGATGTTAAATTCACTAAAGAATATTATGCAAATTATAATCGTCAATTAAGTGAAATTCAACCTGATGGAACTAAGAAAGTTATTGATAAGAGTTGGTTTACAAGAGGAACGAAAATTATGGTAACCGGGTATCGAATTGATGACACTTTTAGAGCTAAGTCTTATTCGCATACTTCAACTCATCAGTTGTATAAGATTGAAGAAGTAACAAACAATGGACGAGATATTGTTATTGAACATGAGAGAGGATGATGTTATATATGGGTGTAAAGCCTAAAATTTTAGCTATTTATGGAATGAGCGCGGCAGGGAAAGATACTTTTCTGAACCACCTATCAAATAACTTTGATTTAAACAAAATTCTTTTAACTACTTCCAGACCGCCGCGCGAAAAGGAAATTGACGGCGTTGATTATCTATTTAAGAAAAAGAAAGATATTCTAAGGGATGATAATTTCCTTTGGCCTATTGATTATAATAATTGGATTTATGCAATAGCAAATGAATCTATTAAAGATGACAAAATTAATGTAGGAATATTTAATCTTTATTGGATGAAAAAACTATTTGAAGACAATGATGAACATTTTGATTTGATGGCTATTGAGGTTTCAGCTAGTGATAAAGATAGATTAATGCGCTCATTAAGAAGAGAAAAAAATCCTGATTGTGATGAAATTTGTAGACGCTTTTTAGCAGACAAGCAAGATTTTAATGATGTAGAATTTAATTGCGCAAAAAAGGAGTATATAGAAAAACATCCAAATAAGATTTACGAATTGCCTTTACAAGGACTTAACTTCTATGAATCTTTTGTTAACTGGATAACGGAGAATAAGTGATGAGTGATAATAAAAATCTAGCTGCGGCCAAACGTATTAAAAATGATGAATTTTATACAAGATTAGAAGATATAGAAAAAGAATTAACTAATTATAAAGAATATTTTAAAGATAAAATTATTTATTGTAATTGTGATGATGTAGAGTATTCAAATTTTTATAAATATTTTAAAGATAACTTCGATGAGCTAAGAATCAGAAAAATCATTGCAACAAATTTGTCATTAAATAAAACGGCATATAAAACAGAGTTTGATAACAATAGCAAAGAAGTAAGAACTCAGCTGTGCGGCAATGGGGATTTTCGTTCAGAGGAATGCGTTGAATTACTTAAAAGTGCGGACCTCGTTATTACTAATCCGCCATTTAGCCTCTTCCGCGAATATATCGCGCAACTTATAAAATATAATAAGAAGTTTCTTGTTATAGGCAATATAAATGCTGCGTCCTGTAAAGAAATATTCCCGCTTTTTAAAAATAACCAAGTATGGTTTGGAAATACTAGCCCTAAAGTGTTTTTAACGCCAGACCGCACAGAAAAGAAATTTGGTAATATCGTTTGGTATACGAATTTAGATAATAAAAAAAGGCATTGCCGCATCCCGCTGAAAGAAAAATATTATGGTAATGAGGAGAAATATCCTAAATATGATAACTATGATGCTATTGAAGTATCTAAAGTAGTTAATATTCCGTGTGATTATGACGGACTAATGGGCGTGCCAGTTACTTTTTTAAGTAAGTACTGTCCAGAGCAGTTTAAATTAGTTGGTCATGACCATGATTTAACTGGTGATGGCGGAGCTGGTATTTCAGATGGTCAATTTATCTGCAAAGGTAAGAATGTTTATAAAAGAGTTTTGATAAAATTGGTCAAAAATAGTTAATATAAACTCTACAAAAACCATATATATTGTTAAGCCTATTGACTTTAACAATTATATATGGTATAATTATTATGTATAAGTTATCAACCTTAAAATAATTATCTAATTAGGAGGATAAAAAATAATGAATGTATTAAAAAGAGATGGACGTATAGTCCAATTTAACAAGGAGAAGATTATAAATGCTATATTAAAAGCTTTTCTGGCCGTTGATGGCGAAATTACTGATTATGCAAGCATAAAGGCTCAAAATATTGCAGATTATATTGCTTCTATTTCTACCTCTAAAGACGAATTGAGCGTAGAAGAAATACAAGATTATGTAGAGCGCGGCTTAATGAGTCTAAAGAGAAAAGACGTTGCTAAAGCATATATTCTTTATAGAAAACAAAGAGATAATGCTAGGCAGAATACCATCGATAAAACTATTGATGAAATAGTAAATAATTCTAATGAATATTGGATGACAGAAAATTCTAATAAAGATGCTCAATTAGTTACAACTCAAAGAGATTATGTAGCAGGCGCAGTGTCTACTGACATTGCAAGACGTAGAATCTTGCCGCAAGACGTTGTAGAAGCTCATGATACAGGTCTTATTCATGTTCATGATTTAGATTATATATTGCAACCTATTTATAATTGTTGCTTAATTAATCTTGAAGATATGTTGCAAAATGGAACTATAATTAGTAAAACAAAAATAGACAAGCCGCATAAATTTTCTACTGCGTGTAATATTGCGACTCAAATTATTGCCCAAGTCGCATCTAGCCAATACGGAGGTCAATCTATTAGTCTAGCTCATTTAAGTCCGTTTGTTGAGAGCTCTCGTCAAAAGTTTAAAAAAGATTATCCGACTGCGGCAGATGCGATGATAGAGCAGATGGTAAAAAATGATATTAGTGCTGGCGTACAAACTCTTCAATATCAAATTATTACTTTGATGACGACAAATGGACAGGCGCCATTTATTACTGTATATATGAATCTTAATGAAGTTCCCGACGGTCCGGCTAGAGAGGATTTAGCTCTTGTTATCGAGGAGGTCCTTCGCCAACGCATTAAAGGAGTGAAAAACGAAAAAGGAGTATATATCACTCCAGCTTTTCCAAAACTTATTTATGCTCTTGATGAAATTAATATTTATCCAAACAGTAAGTATTATTACTTAACGAAAATAGCCGCAGAATGCACAGCTAAAAGAATGGTTCCTGATTATATTTCTAATAAAGTCGAAAGAGAGTTGAAAGGCGGAGATATTTACACCTGCATGGGATGCCGTTCTTTCTTAACTCCAGACCGCACTACTAAGAATTATGCTCATGCCTTAAACTATAAAGAGGGTGAACATAAATACTACGGAAGATTCAATCAAGGTGTCGTTACCATTAACTTAGCTGACGTGGCATTAAGTTCAAAAGGAGATATGAATAAATTTTGGACTATTCTTGACTCGCGCCTTGAATTATGTCATAAGGCATTAAAATGTAAGCATAATAGACTGGTAGGCGTATCATCTAAGGTAGCTCCTATTTTATGGCAGAACGGGGCAATAGCAAGACTAAATAAAGATGATACAATAGATGAACTACTTTATCATGGATATTCCACTATCAGCCTAGGATATGCTGCGCTTTATGAATGTACAATGGCGATGCTCGGTGTCTCTCATACCACAGAAGAAGGTAAAAAATTTGCTTTATCCGTAATGCAAACCTTAAATGATGCGTGCGCCAGATGGAAAAAAGAAGAGGATATTGATTATAGCGTCTATGGTACTCCTATCGAGAGTGTTACTTATAAATTTGCAAAATGTTTAAAAGAGCGGTTTGGGGTTATTCCGAACATAACCGACCACGATTATATCACCAACTCTTATCATGTGAATGTAAGAGAAAAAATTGATGCTTTTACTAAATTGAAGTTAGAATCTGAATTTCAAAAACTTTCTCCGGGAGGCGCAATTAGCTATGTAGAAGTTCCAGATATGAGTAATAATATTCCCGCGGTGTTGGATATTCTTAAATTCATTTATGATAATATTATGTATGCGGAAATAAATAGCAAATTTGATTATTGTCAATGTTGTGGCTATTCCGGCGAGATTAAAATCAAAGGAGAACCTGGTCATCTGTATTGGGAGTGTCCAAACTGTGGAAATCGGGACCAAGATAAGATGAGTGTTGCTAGACGGACTTGTGGATACATCGGAACTAATTTCTGGAATCAAGGTCGCACAGAAGAAATTAAAGAACGAGTTCTTCATATTGATTGGTGAGAGAAATAAAAAAATGAGATATGCAGCTTTAAAGTACAATGATATAGTAGATTGTGAAAATGGGATATGTGTTTCTTATTGGTGCCAAGGATGCCCTATTCACTGTAAAGGGTGTCACAATCAAGAAACTTGGGATTTTAATGGTGGTCAAGAAATCGACAGAGATGAATTAGTTAGTAAGATTATCGCCGCATTAAGAGAAAACGGAATAGTAAGAAGTTTTTCTGTCCTAGGTGGCGAGCCTTTAGCCGCACAAAATTTAAATAATACTATTTATATCGTTAAAAAAGTAAGAAATACTTATCCTGATATAAAGATATATTTATGGACTGGGTATGTATTAGAAAATTTTAATGAGGAACAAAAAACAATTCTTCCTTTGATAGATATTTTAATTGACGGTCCATACCTTGAAGAAAAGCGAGATATAACTTTAAAACTTAGAGGGTCTACTAATCAAAGAATAACTAAGCGAGGAGTTTTAACAAATAATGTATAAAAAAGATTCAAATCAATATATTCAACAAGAAGAGTATTGCATACTAAAAATTCAGTATAAAGACATCTGGTATGATTTTATAATTGATACAGATGATATTGAAAGAGTTCAAAAATATCACTGGAGAACTAGCCATAAAAAGAATAAAGTATACGCCGTTACTGGACAAAGCAAAAATGGACAAAAACAAATTTATTTACATAAATATATTTTAAACAAAGAAGTTCCAGATGGATGTGAGATTGACCACATAAACAGCAATTCTTTTGATAATAGAAAATCAAATTTAAGAATTGTCACTAGATTGGAAAATATTTAGAATGTAAATGTTAGAAAGGAAAGTAAAACTCAAATAAGAGGAATAACATACCATCCTAACTGGCATAGCTATACAGTAGATTTTTATTTTAATAAAAAAAGATTTTATTTTCCACATTTTGAAACTCTACAAGAGGCCATATGGTGTAGAAAAACAGCAGAAGAATACTTTGGACTTCAAACTATTAGCAGAAATCCAATAGCTATAGGATATTTTGACAAAATAGATAATATATTAAAGCAAAAGATTGAAGAAATAACGCTAGGGAAAATAAAAGAAAGACTTGCTCTTTATAAAGAGAAAGAAAATATTTGTTAAAAATATTATTTTATGCTATAATAAAATAAAAAGGTAAAGGAGCAAAGCCTATGACAAATAATAAAATTAAAGAGTTTTAGAAAAGTGAAAAAACAAAAATAAGCGGAGCAACTCTATATGATTTAAATAAATAGATAATAGAATAGACAGAAAATCCTATGACAGATGGAAATCTATATGATGCTTTAGATTACATTGTGGCCCCTTTCTTCAAAAAAAATATTGAATAGAGAATAAATAAAGAAGATTTTGATAATTGTTACTTTATGCTATTGTGTAAAGAAGATAATAACTATACCTTATTCAATGTTCGCAATTATTTAGACTTTCATGAACCAATTCTTATAGCTTGTGACGAATTAAGGATTTGTTTAAAGAACAGAGGAAAAGTCTATAGTATAGAAAATACAGAAGATAATTATGCTATAGAAATTTGGTTGAAGGACGCTGACAAAGGTATGTTGTGTTATTATCTATTCCCTTACAACGAAGGAGTAATTGAAATATAATGAAAAATATTATTGTAATGATTCAACCTTTTGCTATGACACAAAAAGTCGAGGGATACGAAAATGGTTATAAATTTGCTTCTGTAAATAGCACAGTTTCTAATATACCAAACGATATTTTTGGTATCATTACTACAGACGGCCATTATGAGGATTTTAGCAAAATAACTATTGTAGGCCCAAAGAAAATTACAGAAAAAATTGTTCAAAAGATTAAAGAAAAAGAAATGGCAACATATAATAAAAATAATTTAGAAATTGAGGTATTTTGATTATGAAATTTTTGATTAGTACAACTGAAATTTACCGAGTAGACAGTGAAGCAGAGGCAGAACAGCTGATTCAAGACGCAAAGACAGATGATAAATTTGATTTGCTGAAGTATACAACAGAAAAGAAAGATATAAAGCTGAAAGGTGAAATCGTCGATACCTACTTTAAAGTTAGCTTAAATAAAGCCTTTAACGAACTTAAAGAGCCTCTGAATGAAGTCGATATTAATTATGAGGTGAAATAACAATAGATGAAAGTTAAATTTACAAATGATTATGCGCAAATGCCTCTTCGTGGAAGCTCATGTGCCGCGGGTTATGATATTTATGCGGCTGAGCCTGATGATATTCTGATTGCACCCCACTGCACTACAATGATTCATACCGGCCTTGCAATGGAACTTCCTGGCGGATGTTTTGGCGGACTTTTCCCTCGCTCTGGTATTGCCTCTAAACGCGGCCTGCGGTTGGCGAATTGCATCGGCGTGGTGGACTCAGATTATCGTGGAGAGATACTAGTCCCAATACACAATGATACGGACTTGCCGCAAACGATTCAGCGTGGAGAAAGAATTTGTCAACTTATTATAATGCCTTATGTAACCGCAGATTTTCAACTCGTAGATTCTTTGGAAGATACTGAACGCGGAGAAGGCGGATTTGGTTCTACTGGAATTACGTTATTAACAAATAAATGAAAGATATGAAAGAGCTGATTTATTTCAGCTCTTTTTCTTTTTGCTCTTGTTTTATAATATTTTTTGTGCTACACTATATACAGGGGGTGATAGTATGAAAATAATGGGAATTGATGGAAGCTCCAAGATGAGCGGAATTGCAGTCTTTGATGGATAGAAGCTAGTGTACTCTGGATTTTGTGGCGCGACCTCTTCTGATTTAATTAAAAGAATTCATAAGATGGTTGATTCAATAGAGGAAGCAATTAGATAGAATCCTGATATAGATAAAATTATTTTAGAAGAAGTATTGCCAGAAAATACTAAAGGAAACATTAAAACACATAAAGCTCTTATGTGGTTACAAGGAGCAATAGCAATAATGGTACATGATAATTTTCCTAGTATTGAAATAAAATATATAATGCCTAATTCGTGGCGGGCTGCCGTCGGGATACATACGGGACGCGGTATAAAACGTGCAGAACTGAAAGCCGCAGACATTAAATTTGTAAAAGATAAATTTGGGAAAGATGTTAATGACGATGAGGCAGATGCTATTTTAATTGCATATAGTCAAGTGTTAAAAGAAAATTCTGAATACAACTGGGAATAATTAATAAGACAATAAAATAAAAGAGAGGAAGACTCCTCTGTCAAAATAAGAATCTTCCTCTCATACGTCTGAATACTTTATTAGTAATTTGAATAATTTCCTCTCCATAAGTAGCAATTAAATCTGCTAGCAATTCTTCCTAATCAATAGTCAAATCTACATTATAAGAAAACATTGCCGCATGAGTAATTTCATGGCATAGAACTTTTTTCAAAAATTTACCTTTTAAAGTATTATTTAAATAAATCGTTTTGCTATTGTCATCACACGTGGCTACAGCTAAAGAACCGTTGCTTCTATATAGTTTTGGATGATTAGATGAAACAGAGACTATACGCCATTCTTCACCATTAATATAAAACATTTCATTTTATCTTAGTGGCTAAAGCACTAATCTTCTGTTGCAGCATTTGTTTCTCTTCTGGCGAAGCATCTTGAATCATCTCAGTAATGTCATGACCTAGTTCTTGAATATATTTATCAAGTTCTTTCATCTGTATCTCTTTACCTTGATGTAGTTCTTTGGCTTCCATATAGCTTTTTCTGCTTAAAGGACTTCGTCCCTCTCTGCTGTCTCTTGTATTAATAGGATATGTATCCCAATCTCTTTCTGTATAATAGCGAGAACCACCTCTATTAGTAGATTCGTCTCTATTGTTCATTATGCGGTCTGGATAATACATTCTTCCATAACTATTTCTATCCATATCTCTTTGATACATTTCATTCATCATTGGGATTGGCAAATATCTCTCCTGATAATACATTTGACTATACTTCTCTTTTTCTTTGTTTTCCTTCATAGCCTCTGTAATTGAACAATAATAAATTGCTTCCTCTAAATCTTTTATCATATCAATTACTTGACCTAACTCTTTTGTATCGGCAGCCGCAAGATTTCCCATCTATGATTGAGCTGCTGATAGAAGAGTTTCTTTCATATTTTTTAATCTTTCCATACTTTATTCCTCCTCCTTAAGCAACTCTTTCTACAATTAGATTAGCATTCTATACTCCAATAGGCTAAGAACTAATATTCTTAACACTTATTTGAGAGCAACATCCAATAGGAACATCTAAAAAGACACTACTAAAGACATTATTTAATTCTTCTAATGCGGCTGGGGTTGAAATCATAGTAGTCGCGCCAACTGGCTCTCCATTAACCGCAATAGCTAAAGATATAGGACCTAATGTTCCGCCTGTTGGTACTTCAATATTGCCGCCAAAGGTCACTCTGAATCTAGCTCTACATTGATTATTTGGTAACGCGCGTAAAGTGACTAGTCCGCTTCCATCTCTGTGAATTATGGAGCAGCTACCACATACTGCGGTATCCGTAAATAAAACGTTTTGGTTTGCTTCTACTGTTTGTAAAGCATTGGCAGTAATTTCCATACTTTTATCTTTCCTCCATTCTTATTATTTAATTAGCAGCAACCGGTATTATTGCAGCAACCATTTCTGTATAGACTTAAATAATCATAATTGCAGAAAGGGTTTGGCTGAATATATGCAGGAATTGGGCAGGGCCGCAAAGTATTAACTAAATAGTTGTTCTGATTGGCTTGAGATGCCGCAAACTTCAGACTCTAATTCTCAGCTTGAAGAGTTGCAATCTTATCCTGAGTTAAGAAATCAAGGATAGACCGCACACCAGCATTCTGATTATCTACTATATCTCTTGTGCTGTCACTTATCGCTTGACGAGTCTGGCATTCTTGTGTTGCAAGATTGTACCCCAAATCAGCGAAACCGCGTTCGAGCTGTCTCTGAGTCTAGCAACAACAATCGGCTTGTTGAGTCCCAAGCGCATTTAACTGAGCTGTAATAGCATTAGTATTCTGCATATTAGCAATATTAATGCTATTTAAATCCTGCTGGATGTTTGAAGTGGAATTATTGATTACGGTATTCAATCCAGCAAAGCCCTGATTCATTGAATTCTGTAATCCATTAAAACCAGTCAATAAGCTAGTATTGGTATTATAGAATCCATCACATAACCCATTCTGAATTCCACGGATTCCGTTCTCTAAGCCGTTTATATCGAATCCGTAAGCAATTTCTTCACGGGTTGTTGTTCCCTGATAGACTGGGCCGCCTCCGAATCCACCTCCAAACATTCCGTTTCCGCCCCATCCTGCAAAGCAGAACAGGAACAGGATAATAATCCACCAAGCGCCATTGTCAAAACCAAATCCGTTGCCATTATTGCAACATCTATTAGATTCAGCATTCGTAACTGCCGCAATATCTGATAGACTATAACCATTTGCATTATTAAACATATACCTTTACCTCCGTTTATTTTATTACTTTATTTTATTCCAAGCTATTGCTTGAAACTTGTAAACTCTTTATCAAAATCAAGACCTCTCTCTTTAAAGACATTTCTTACTACCTATTCAATTTCATTAGTTTTTCCTTGCTCCGCTAGACTAACAATATTTGCTAAAACAGGATTATTACTTCCTCCCTGTTTTAAAGCATTCAGCATAAATTGCTGAGGATTTTTCTATGCTTGAACGAACTGAAATAATTGCATAGGATTCATTCCAAAATTATTAATAGCCATTTGCTTTAAGACCTTCTTTCTATTGTGCTATTGAGACTGGAGCATTGCTTTTAATATTTAATATAGTATCTATCTTCCCTTCCAATGCAGAAACTTTTTCTAATATCTCATTAACAATAGCAAAGTCAACGAAGCTATTACTATTATTATTTTGTTCTGCGGCAGGTGGAATATATGGTTTGAAAGTTATTAAATTTGTTGTACCATTATTATTCCAAGACTTTATATAGATTTCACTTAAGTCAGCTTTGGGGAATATTCCAAAACCGCCAATCGGGACTTCAGTTGCCTTTACCATATCTTCACTATCTACTATTTTACCATTTAGTATATTAGTGCTATTAGGTGCGGCCGGCGCCTATTGATATGAATAACTTGGCTACTGCTGGAGGTATGGATTAACTCCAAAGCTATAATTATAAGGATAATTATTATAATAATTCATCAATTTTGTCTTAACCTTCCTTTCTTTCATGTCTTTACACTATATATAAATTTTAATTAAAATTTCCTTACTCTCTTTGACCAAATTTTAATATATTTTATTAAAATTAACAGGATACACAAAATAAAAGGCACAGATGAATAAAGTATCGTCTGTGCCTTGTTCTTCTTATTGTATCAGAAAATAAAATGCTCTGCGGCTTATTTTTCCTTTGACCGCAGAGCATATTTTTTACAATTCTAAAAAGTCTATATAAGTATTTTCATCTTCGTCTTGCTAGAACTTTAAAGATTCAATATTAGTCCCTTCTATTTCTAGCATTCCAGTCTTTCCTATCTCGAATGTCATTCCGTTAATGACGATAAGATGTTCTGGTTTACAAAAAATGCTAATCTTATTTATCTTTTCATATAAATCTTTTAATAATTCTGTTTCGGCTTTGAAAGGGCCTTTTAACTAAATTTTCTTACTCATTTACTTAATCCTCCTCAATCATCCAAACAGTACCGATTGGCAAATCTTCCGCTTGCTAAATTAATTCATCATCATCCTCGTACCCAACTATAATACCTTGAGTCTAAGTAACCTGGCCTGCCGCAGATGTATTTCCTACATAATACCAAGAATCAGTATTATAATCAAAAGCAAAGAACTTTTTATCATCGTCTGCGTCCCCAACGGTAATGATTTTACCATGTAAATCAACATCTGAGGAAGGGAGTCCTGATGGATATTCCTGATTTAACTAAGTAATTATTCTTATATTTGAAGTGCCGTCAGTAAAATGGTCTAATGTTAAATTCATTCCTATGAGAATACCAGAGTCCTCTTTTACAGCACCTAAATCATACCAGTCATTTCTCCCGTCATAAGTTTTTGCTTCTCCAGATTCTACTATCTATTGTCTCTTAGCCGGGTCACTAAATAACACCAATATGTGATAATCATCTTCGTTCAGTACCATCCGCATAATATAGTTCAATGGATTACCTAATTCTTGAGATGTTCCATCATTATATGTTACTTTAACTTTCTAAGAGCCTTCTCCTTCTTCGTCTCCTGTGTCTAAAGTTACTAATGTGGGGAATTTAATTGTCGCCTCATATGCAGGTAAATTATTTCCAAACTCTATTCTAAATGTTCCATTATCAGACAGTGAAACATTCGTAATCCACTTAATACCTTCCTAAATAGTGTCTGACGTTCCATCATTATAAATGACTATTAAGTTTCCTTCATCAGATAAGCTAATACTATCTATCCACTTTATAAGATTTTCTACCTAAGTAGATTCTCCTGTTGTATAGTCTATTGACAGCTAACCAGTCTCTGATAAATGAACAGCAGTAATCCATCTTGCAATTACTGTTATGAGCTAGTCCTCTCCATGAGTGTAATGAATCGTAATATGACCATCCTCGTCCATAGAAAGACTTTGAATCATATTATAATCACCTAGGTATAAAGTCTGAATTTCACCTTGGGTATTTTCTTCATAGGCGGTCTAATCATAAACTATAATTCGTCTTTGATTAGCTACATCATCATCTTTACCAGTATAATCTTGTACATTTTCCGCAGTAGGCGTTATGACGCGAATATTTTCTATAGTATCACCTTTTGCGCCCCTGGGAATTTTTAATTTCCACTTCTCATAAAAAGGGTGGTCAGCTGTGTCTTGTCTTTCAACTAAAGTACCTTCGTAATCATATGGAACACTTTCTGCTTCATAGTCAATTACTGTATAAGGAAAAGTGAATCCTATGTATGAGATAGTATCAGTTCCATCAGGATTCTTCACTGAGCAATAGGCCCAAGTAATGGAATCATTATATGAATCACCATCTTTACCTGGAACTAAATTATTTTCCGTATAAGAGTATTCGCCTTCGCCGGTGAATGAAACATCTGGCTACTATTTTAGCTAATTAATATTATCAATAGTAGTAAGTAATAAATGCGGACTGGCGCCTCCGCTTCCTTTTATCTAGCATATATATTCAGCGCCACCCATGTCATTAGTGTAATCATACCCGCGCCGATAGATTTTTCCGTTATCGTCATTACCTTTGTCCGCAGTGTCTATGATAACATACTCATCAAATTTTACTTCTGTATATTCTTTCCCCTAAGAAAAAGCCTCTATCATATCCTGAATAGAAGGAAAATTTGTTTTTAAAACAAATGGTTGACCTCTTCGGCCACCATAAAAACCATAATCAGCCATAGTATTTTCCCTCCTTTATTTAATACTAATAATCAAGAATAAAAAATCTATTATCATCATTATTAACAATAAAACTGATAAAGTTTATATCTATTCTTCTTATTAACTCATATATTCCAAATCTTCCAACCCTAATTTCTTCGCCATTAATGTCCATTACTAAACCAGACGGACCTTGAACACCAATTTTAGTTAGTTTATTAATATTAAGTTTAGTGAGAACATTATTTATTTCTGCGGCCTAGTTAAGAACGACGGTGTAGTTAGTGCAGTCTTTTATAATTATCTAATCATATGCCGCATTAGGAACGAAAACCGTTTCAATAGATTCATTATTTCCATTTATTATTTTCATTCTTTTTATTGTTTGCTCTTGTTCGTTCTCAGAATTCTTTAAAACTATTGAAATATTCTACTCCTATTGAGTTGTTGTGTTTATATCAATGCTTATATAGTAATGCTTTGCGGCAATAAAATTTCCTGTAATAATATTATCTGAAAAAGAAGTATCTATATCAGATATATAATCATTTATTTTATTTCTTCTTAATTGTCCAATCATTTTATTTGCCTCCTTAAAATCTTTCTAACGCTCTCGTTGCAGATATTGTCATCATACTAGATATATTAAGAGGAATTGAAATCGAATTAATCATATAGTCTCCATAGATATTACTTTTTGAGTCATTAACCGTAATTCTCTAATTAACATCTAAGTAATATATAGGCAAACATTGTAAAGTAATACTTTCGTTATAACTAGTATACTAATATATTAGTTCCTTAACCCGCTCAAAAGCAGAATTCTAAGTGCCGCCAGTAGCTAATAAGTTGTAAATAGCCCCAGTTACTTGTATATAATCTTGCCCTTTGCGCTATGCTTCCTCTCTCTATTCCGTTACAATAGCAGAATCCTAACTAGCATCTATCATTACCAAATTAGGAATTTCTCTTTCAAATATGCAGTTAATATCCTCGTCTACAACTATTTTAGAACGCTTCCCAATGTTCGATATACTAAGCTCACCTATTGCCGCAGACGAATCTATAAAATCTAAAAAATAATCTAAAGAACTTGGGTCTTTTTCGTATTCTTCATAGAATTCCCCATTCTCTATATCATACATTTTAGGCCATTCATTATTTAACTCCGTATAATAATTGTTTGTATCTAAACTAAAACCTTCTGCCTGCGCTCCAGACAAATAAAGCTCTGTCCGCCAATCAGTAGTTGTTATATCTTTTGTCTGTGTAGCGAACCTCACATAAGTGTTCGATTCAGTATCCCATTTATATACAGTATTAGTATCAAGAGCAAGATAAAATGTATCTTCCGCGCCCTAAGTAGGGAATCCGTCTCTAGTAGAAAATTGTATGGGCCGCTTTGCTTTCCGTATTCCATCATCTGGGTCATCATAAAAGAACACTTTGTAAGTATTACCCGTCTAGGGTTTTGTATCAATAGCTAAATGATACCGTATAGGGTATGTAGCTCCTGTCGTAGCATCTTCTCTCATCCCCCACACTATATAATCATTTTTAATCATACTGTACTAAGGGGCATTTGAATAAGAGGAAATTAAAAAACTGTCATCAAAAGTATAAACAGACTTTCCTTTTGTAATATCTATTAAATAATCATTCTATTCCATGTTATTCAAATCATTAGTTGATTTAGATGTATTTAAATAATTCTTTATCTCTTGAAAAATAAAATTTCCATCTAAATCATAAAAATACTCATAATTACCCAAAGCGCTTTTTATCTTATCTAATATATCGCAGACAGAATTTCCCGCGTCTCCAATTAATTCTCCTGGATAAATAAAATCTGTATAAATGTATCCTACATCTTGGCCGCTTTTATATTCTGTATAAGAATCAATCGTTCCCGCGGCAAGTGCTTCATCTACCTGCTCTTTATCTGTAGTAGCTCCATACTATACACCAGATGTTGTGCTAGTGTATTGAGTAATATACAAAGGATTAGAGCCAGTCCATTTCATAACTTTTCTAACTCTCTCGTCTACATCACTAATTAAAATTTTAGGTAACTGCTCTCCGCCAAAATAATTAACAACATATTTAATAATTGTATAAATCGTAGGCTATTCTGTTTGATATGCGCCATTGGCGTCTAAAACGTCGTAGGAACTAAATGTAACACTCGCTGGAAGGAGTCCGCCGCATTCCCCATTTAATAAACACATTTTATCTTTCAGTTGCAAAGATGCTGAGGTTATCTAGCTATTTGTATTTGTAATTGAAACACTAGATATTATATATGTCCCAAGAGGAAACCATATAATGTCATACTCTGAATACTAGCTAGTATTGTTTTTTATCCCAATATCTAATTTTATTTTTTTATTTATAGACAAAGAATTTTTTACACTAGTAATATTTGAATTATTTTCGTCAATTAAAATAGTTAGATTGCAAGTGCGGCGCAAGGAGGAATTACCATTAATATTTAAAGTGCCAGAACTAACTTTTCCTTGTATATCTTCTATTGGGCGCTCTTGCCAATTTAGTATAGTTATTTTAGCAAATTCTTCTTTTAAAGAGATTCTATCTATTGTCTTTAGAAAATTTTTATCTCTTAAATAAGGTCTATCATTCATTCAATAAATAAACCTCCTTTACAATTCTACAATAATAATCAATAAGACCGCTAGTAGGAATTTCTACATCATCATTATCATTTATATTTTCCCAATTTTCATTATACCATATATATCTCTCATTATCAACTACATATACATGATTGTCTTGTGGGTATCCTATTGCGGCCAAGGAATCATATTCTTTATCTTCTTGATAATATTTATTTGAATTAACGAGTTCTTTATTTTTATCTGTTTCCTTGTCAAGATGAATACCTCCAAATAAAATATCTCTTATTTTTAGAGTTTTATCTTGAATAGTTAAAACATTTGTTTCATTTATGACATTGCGCAAAGGGGTAGATTCTTCATCTGTCTATATATAAAATACCATATTAGTATTTGCTTCTATTGAAATATCTCCTATATAGATTAATCTCTAGTTATAGTTATCATAATTAAATGCGTACTTCGCTTCAATATACTCGTACAGAGACTCTCCGTAACTAAAGCCTCCCCAGATTTGACCAACAATATCATTATAATAATAGACAGAACTCGTTATCTAATTTTCTGGCTCAATACTCTTTTCCTTAGCTAAGACCGCAATATAGTCAATAGACACAGACGAATCAATAGGAAAAGTAACTGACGTCAACATTTCATTTAAATCCATAAGAGAATATACGCCGTCCTCGCTCACCATTATTGACTCTCCATTTATATAAACGATATATCCTAAGCCAATAGACAAAGACTAGTCATCTGTTGCGGCCAGGGGCAATAAATTACCTGACGGGTCCTCTTTTATCTAATACGGGTCATCATAAAAGGAGAACTTAATATCTTGTATCAACTCAACTGAAACCGCATCTGTTTCGTGTTTCTCTTTAATCAATTCAACGATATTAGTATCTGCGGAGATAGTATCCTGAATCTAACCAAGTACCTCTTTCCGAGTAACTGTTTCTTCTTCCTCTTGTTCAAATATTATATTATCTTCCTCTGTTTCAATAATTCCATAGTTGATAAAATTATCTAAAGAGCATTCTGCTACTTCATACACCTCAGCTGAGAAGGAATAAATCATTCTTCCTAAAGTAGTTTGCGGAGTTAAGGAAATATTCATTAATTTTACTAAGACATTGCCTTCTGTAAGTGTTCTAAGCAATTTTATATTATCTTTATATAAGAAAGTAATTACTTTTTCTCTAAATTCTCTTTCTAGTATATAATCATTATATTCAGTAATTCTTTCTTCTTCATTATAATCATCATATAAAGATGCTGCTTCTTTGCCATATAATTCTTCTTTACTTGTAAAAATATCCTTAAAGTCGTCAAGTGCAGTAATTAGTCCAGAAATATTTAAAGAGCGGTAGTTAATATATCCATTTCGTCTAATAATAGGATACTAAGAGCCAAGTGTTTCGGCCCTAGCTTCAGATACGTTTTGCCGCATAGTTGAGACCGCAGGGTTATATCTTATTCTTAGCTATTGTTTTTTCGCATTTAAGAACATATCTTCGAAATACGCTAGAACCGGTTTCTCGATGTACGTCTCTTCCCCTCTTTGTCCAGACACGTCTTTTTTCTACACTGAATAATTATACCAGATTCCGCTCTCAACAGTGCAATCATACCAAGTAAAGTTAATTAATTCTTTGGCAGGATAAACTCTCGTATAAATATCTTCCCATATAGTGAAATTACTTCTATTAGAAGTCCGTCTTATAATGACGCTACCTTGGAAAGTATCTGTAGTGGTACTAGCTATTGTCAATTTAATGCGGCCAGATTCTTTTTCATTTTCCGCAACAACTAAAGCATTCAATGGATTTTCATGCGTCTAAATAACAATAATATTATAAGTAAAAGTCTAATAATAATAGTTATTAGTTGCAATATCAATAGTTACTGTATAGGCAGACCCATTTTCTAAGATATATTTTAAAGTATAATTTATTTCATTCGGATTGTTGTATGCACTAGTATAAATAATTCCGCTATCAGTCAGTAAATTATTATCTTCGTCATATAGTTCTATCTAATAGCTACTTAGTGAATCACTCTCTTGTGAATCTTGAAAAGTTAAACCACCTACTATATCCAAGGTATTCGTTGAAATAGCGATGTTAGAGCCTTCCTCTCCTGAACTAGAAGAAAAATTCTATAGAGTTAAAATTGGCTAACTAATAGCTCTAATTAAACATACAGTAGACCATTCAGAAAAATAGTCAACGTTATCAACTAACCATTTATCTATAGCCGCAGAATCTGGTGGAGTCGGCGCATCCGCGCTGGTGAATCTTATCTAAACTTTATAATATTGATTTATCTAAAAGCCATTCTATAAGTCTTCTGGCTCAATTTCTATATAATATTTATCAGAACTCTTAGTATTATCTATTTTCACGTCACATAATTTTATTTCATTAGGATACTTAGTTAAAGAAAGAACTGATTGATTTGTATTCTAATTAGATACTGTTACTTGCGCATTATTCTATATATCTTTATAGCTATTGTATATAGATAAGGAAAAATAAATGCGGCATTTAGATGTTAGAACAAAAGCATTCTGATATGTGGGTATTTGTGGTGGGTATAAAGTAATATTTAAATTAGCCATCCTTTTCTCTCCTTTTTTCTTCAGAAGTAGGTAAACTTCTTAAATCTTCCATGAAGTGCTCAATAAAAGAGTTCCCGCCTTCCTATTTATAATGTTGAAATAATTTTTCGCAACATTCAAGACTGTAGTCATCAATCCACTTTTTACTATAACAATAATAATGATGTTTTTCTGTTAAAGTAGTTTTAATAATATCTCTATTAGATTCCAAGAGCAAAGAAATATTAGTATTCAATCTACTTAAACTATCTTTTATTTCTTTAGTCTCATCTAAGTGCTCATTAAAATCTTTTTCTAATTTAGTTACTTCTTCTGATAATGATTCTAACTCCTTCTCTAAATTTACTATTCTTGAATTATTCTTTTTTATAGCTTCGTCATAACCATCTAATTTCTCTTCTTCTCTCTTATCCATTGTGGCTTCTAACCCTGCTTCTCTTATTTTACTTTTTGACCATTCTATGAAGGTAATTAGTTCTTTTGCGGCAAGAGCAAAAAAAACTAGAAATATTATAATGTCTGTAATAGAGTACTTTTCTAATAAATCTATCATCTGGCTAGACCCCGCCTCCTCTTCTCTTAAAAATTATTATAAATATATTGAAAAAAGATAAAAGAGGATAATCTATTTTAGACCATCCTCTAGTAATTTTAACATATTCCCTTTTTATTTTTCTTATTAGCCAAATATAATTATAGGACAGACTGGTCCTTCCTTATAGTCGGACTGGATAATATCCTGAACTAGATATTTAGCTAACTGCGGTCAGAGTAAAAATATCTGATTGGACAGACGAATCCCCTTTTGCTTTAACTGTTATACTATAAACGTCCTCTGTTGTTGTCGAAACAGAAATCTCAAAATATTTTCCTGTAGAATCCTCTCCATAGTTAATAGAATATGTTAAGACAGAACCTTCTTTCTAAGACGTATAAGTCATTAGCACTTGCTAATTTACTGCGTCTTGTGGATAAACATACCCTTTTATTTTACAAGTATCTTGGTCCGCAATAGAATACTGAGCGGAATAAGATGTTAGAGTAATTGAGGTAGGAGCCTTCCCAAATAATTCATCCAACCGATTTTTTATTGATGGAAATATTGGATTATATGTTCTCATAATACGCGCCTCCTCAACTTTTCTATTCTGAGCCAAATACTATTAATGGGCAAACACCAACTGTGAGTCCATTACCTAAATTCTAATTAGATGTAGGTTTACCTCCCATTATAGCAATTCTGTAACCATTAGTATTATTTAAATCACTAACTATATACATTTTAATAAACATGGACTAAGCTAAAGAATTTGCTATACTTTTATTTATTCCTTCCGTATTTAAAGAAAAACCAGGAAGAATGTTGTAAAAAGCATTACTCATAGGTAAAACATTTATGTTATTAAAATTATTTGTTATACATCTAATACTTGGGATAGTTACTCCAAAAAATTCAAAATCTATTTCTGATTCGCTGCCAGGGAGAGTGTCTGAAAAAGAAAGTAAATGATTTTCCCCTAATATAGCTTTATATGTTTGCCAATAAACAGGTAATAGTGTCGAATAAATAAAATTATTATTATCATATATAGATGCAAGATTCTGAAACTATGATGCTATACCAATTATTTTTTCTGGCATTAACGTTATATGATTAGACGAAACTGGACGATAAATAGATGAATCTTTTAAATTATTAATATCCATTACTATTAAATGATAGTTCTCATATGTTTTAATAGTTGCTTCCTCAAATATAGGACCGCTAATAGTGAAATAATCACCAACCCATATATCAGAAAAATCTCCTGCCGCAACAGCATCAGCAATTTCATCTATATTAGAAAAATGTCCACTAGATAATAAATCTGTTCCGCGCCAAGTGCTTCTATGCTCTTCTATTTCTTCCTCAGAGCTACTTGCCTTAACAATAGTAAAAGAACAAGAACCAGTAACTCCGCTTCCGTCCTACGCAGTTCCAGTAATTGTATACTGACCTAATCCCGCGGAGTTTGTCGTCTAAACGGTTACGATACTGGATTCTTTTGATACTGTTACTCCGTTAGTACTCCCACCCGCGGCGCTCGTTACTTTTAATTCTATATTGCGATTCGTCGCGTCAGACGGCAATACTGTAAAAGAAAATTTTCCTTGACCGCCCGCAGGAATTTCTAAAGAACTTGGGCTAAAAGTAATATTATTTACATAGACAGTAGTATCTTCTATAAAGATAGAAACAGAATCTTCTAAATTACTTCCGTCTATTGTTTGAAGTACCAGTGTATAAGTCGTATTTGGCTGAATCGTTGATGCTCTCTATATGGATATTTTATTGCCATCTAACGCGGTAATAATTAAATTCCCGTCCTTCGGTAAATAATACCAATCAATAGATTTCGTGTCAACATCTTCTGGTTCTAAGTAATAAGTAAGAATATAATTATCATTCCCTAGATTTATACTCTCTTCTGTAACATATAAATTAGTTGCTTTTATAACAGGAGGAATATATGTTTTAAAACGCAAATTATTCATTATTTTCATTTAACACATCTTCCTCCTCTTCTTCGTCTACTATCTCTTGCGGCACCTACTATCGAACGCTTACAGCTGTATTATAAACTTCCTAATATAATAAAGGATTTACTATCTTCATGTTTCCTCGTATAAAGTCCATCCAGCTGGATATTCATCTGGCGCCCATACGTTTCCATTAATTAAAGAGCAATATATAGAACCTTTATAATTCACTTCATCTCCAATATTGTATGCGTCATGAGCTCCAGCGGGTTGCGCCCAAATAGGGTAGCCGCTTTCGTCCAAACCAAAAGCATCAAATAATGCGGCCTAGGTGTCTGGAGTCCAATCCGCTTGAGAAGTATGTCCAGTAATTACTTTATATAGTTGGGGATCTCCAACAGAATTAGTCCCATAGGTGATAATCTAGCCTTTCGCATAATAAGTGTTGACTTTCCACGCAGGATAGACTGTAGCAACCTCTAGTGCGGTTTCTTCATCTAATGAATTTATAAGTAATTGAATAGCTTTTCTTAGTTGCTCAGCTGCTTGTTTTCTTGTTATAGCCATGAATTATTCCTCCTCCATTCCTAAAAGCATATTTAATATTTCAGTATCTGTTGTTTCAGGTTCTGGTTCTGGCGGCAATGTGGCTTTCCATGCCTCCCAAGCCTCCTCATTAGGAGTATAGCTAATTACAGCTCCTCTTAAAACATTTAATGTTACAAAACCATTATACTGGTAAAAATTTTCTGTGTCTAGCCCATCTAACCATACATAGTAGCCTTCTGGAGCGGAAATCCCGTTCCAGTTCTAAATAGATGGATAAGCTCCGTTCTTAAATGGAGTATTTTTAATTATCTTCATATATTTTTCCTCCTTACACTAATATCATATAATAATAATTAGTTCCTGTTGTATTGTATTGCGCTGAAGCAGATGAAGCATACCAAGTTAAATTTCCACTTGCCGCATTGAAAGTAACATTTCCGACGGTGGGACTTCCTCCCCACATTAAACCAGAACTGCTTCCTGACTCAGCAATAAACGCCATTTTAGGCGTCCCCTGTACAGAAATAGTATTGGGACTTCCGGAGCCATAGGTTCCAGTTCCAACATAACTTCCTGAATAAACTTTTGCCTACGCGGCCTCAACTTCCTCTATTACAGCATTCATATCTTTGCCGTCTCGTCCAATTACACATTGACCTAGTGTCATCGGCAAAACAGTCTGGCCCGCAGGGTTCTATAATTGTTCAACTACTCCACCATTTGGTGCAGTTATTCCAGATATATAAAAAACATTTGATGATTGCGCCGTAGTATACCCCTCCTTCTCAGCTGTAATTGTTATGGTATGCGTCGTTGCGCTTAATAATCTTGGGTCTATTGGTATTGATATATCAGTTGCAAAGTTTGTATCTTTCGATTCTTTTGGTCTTCCATCTAAATACACATCCGCATGAACGCTTGTGTCAGCAGGAGCTCCAGTGACATTTACCTAAAAGATGAAATAGAATGGACTAATTTGCTCTCCTAAGTTGAACGAAGGTGTTGAAATCATTAAAACACCTTCTTGAACTTCGTAAGTAGTTGAAGTCGCATAATCGCCATACTCGCCATAATCATCTTTAGCTCTAACTCTATAAGTTACTGTGCCCCAGTCCGCACTAATCTAATCTTTTATTGATAATACTAAATTTGTAGTTTCTTGAATCTAAGTAAAAGACCCGCCATCAATGCTTCTTTCCCAATAGTAGTTAGTAATATATCCATCGGTGTCAGTTGCTTCGGTAATGGTTATAGTCGCCTCTTGGTCAACTTGAACTCCTGTAACGGTAATTGAGCCAGGCGCGGAGGGCGGGTAGTTATTAATAACTTCTACGGTCTATGAAGTAACATATGTCGTTGAAGTGAATCCTAAAGTATCTGACGCTCTAGCTCTAACTTGAACACTTTCTGTTCCTGCTGGAATCTATAAAGTTGCGGTTGTTGATGTCGTCGCTTGTTGGAACTAAGTCCATGAACCGCTGGAACCAAATTTATATTCATAAGTATAATAAGTATTAGTCCCAAGTCCGCTATTTGCGTTACCTGCGGTATTAGGAGTTATTGTTACAGTAATATAATCATTGGCGTTTATAGTTTCTGGAATAGAAATAGCTGTTGGGTCGATATTATCATATCTATTATTATTATAATAAGCATACTAATACCAATATCCACCTGTGTAATCGTTCTCTGGATAAGCAGAAGAAGAACTACTTGTTCTATATCCAAGTTTATCTCCTCTATAATACTATAATGTAGTATAAAGATATAGAAAACTTTGTCTATAAGATTCTGCTGATGAATTTGCTGAACTACTACATACTAATATAACTTCTCCTTTATAGCTAGAAGATGAGCCTGTATAAGCCTACCCTGCCAATAACCATGCCTGAGCCGCAGTATAAATAGACCAATAAATATAATCTCCGCCCCACACTAATGCGCTATTAGAACTGCCACCTATTGTATTAAAATTTATAGTTAATGTTCCCGTCTTACTCCCACTTGGCATAGATGATGTTCCAAATAACGACCTAATTAAACTAGAACTAACCTTTTTATAAAGTACCATACAATAAGGATAATCTGTTGGGTCTAAATCATATATATTCGTTCCAACATAATAGCTTCCATTATATGTCCATTGATCTCGTCCTACTGGGGTTGGTCTATCTGCCATTGCTAAGATAGTGAAATTCGATGTAGATGGATTACTACTACTAGAGTTTACTGCAACTCTAACCATTTTATTAGATACTGAATCATAATCATACCAATATTCTGATTCAAGGTCATACTAGGTCCATAAATATCTATTTCCCATGAATAACCTCCTTAGTTATTGTAGCTAATAACAGACTATTCATTGTCTCCGCTAATTACTCTCATTTGAACACCATACAGAGTATTCGCGCGCCTAGACGAAACATCTGGTTCGCTACCATTTGCCGCTTCTATAAAACCTCCAGTAATATCCGACATTGACGCAAACCCTACATTAATTCTTCCATTCGTAATACTCTATATGACTAAATATGACCCTACAGCAGCACCAGAAATATCAGAAGGATGGTTTAAAGCTCCCACGTCCGCCGCAGTTAATTCTACCTAACCAGATTTACCATTTACTGTTTGAACGCTTAGTATCTAATAATTTACACCATTCCATATATATAAATAATTATTCTTTACATATATTTTACCAGAATCTCCTCTTGTTGGGAAACTTTCATTTGACCCAACAAAAATTATCTAAGAATTATTAAAATCTACCTAGTTAAGTCTTCGACCATCTGATAAAATTACCTAGTCATCTGTTGTCAAAGGATAAAAGTAATCTTCTCCTTTTTTCAACGGAATCTAAGGCTTCAAATATTGCGCTTCTGCCATTAATACTCACCTTCCTCTGCTTGAACTACTACTCCAACAATAGTAAAAGAATCAACCCAAGAACTAGTTCCATAAAAAGATATTTTATCTGTTCCAGTCTCTAAATAATCCCATGAGTAGGCGGCCTTAGCTTTTTGAGTGTCTATACTAGTGTCGTAACTCATTTGTATTCCGAGTATAGCTTTTTGAGGAGTCATCCCGCTTACAGTAACATCCGCATAGTACATATCTTCCTAATTTGGCTATTCAGATGAAGCTGGAACATTTATGACTATGAAATCCGAATATAAATGAGCTAGTCCCTCTCCTTGCACAGTATCAGCATTTATTAAAGATGCATCCCCTTGCGCGGTATTATCGAATTCCTACTCGACTTTATTTAATATTGCTTCCTCAACATTTTCGCCTGTTGACATATCTACATTTGTAGCATCTGCACCAAGAGGAATTGGTTCACCAAAATCAGTATCAGTTATCTTTATTTTTAAACTTTTAATTCTACTCATTGATATGTGACCCCCTCTGGAGTTTCTTCAGCAGCTCCTTTAGAATCTTTTATATAATCAGGTATAGGCTGCTACTCTTCCTCTTTCATATAATCAGGAACTATTATTTCAGTTTCTTGCTTATTTTTTAATTCTTTCTCTTTTACTCTTTTTTCTATGAAAAGATTCCAATCATAACTTTCTGCAAGCATCTAAATTTTACAATATATACCTTCTATTATTAATTTCTAAATAATAGGAGGTATATTTTCTTGCTAAAATCTATTTGAAAGATACCAATATATGTCTCTCTGTAAATCATAAATTTCTTTTTCTGTCATATTATCTCCTTTTGACCTCCATAAGAATATTATTCATCTGTTTCTTCTCCAGAAGAAGTATTTACCAATATTCCATTATAAAAAGTCATATTATAATAATGTTTGGTTAAAGTTGGAAAGCCTGGTACTCCAGGGTTAGCATGGGTTTTTAATGATAAAACCTAGTAAGTAGTACTAATAGCTGGGGCATATCCTGACCCAGAATTTGTTCTCGCATATAAAGTACCTGGTCTAAGATATAATACATTAGAAGTAATTTCCATTGTAGAAGAACTAATATCTAAATCAGCAGCAGAAATATCCATCCTAGAACCTCCAATATAAGTTGGAGACCCCCATATCTCTAGGCCATTAGAACCTCCATAGATATATCCTCTTCTGTTTCCGCTATAATAAAAGTTTATCTAAGACCAAGAACTACCAGCAGTAATTTCTATTCTACCATTACTCGTGGCTGCATTCTAAACTGATATATTAGTTGCTTTAACCGCGCCAGTTGTATCTATCTAAAACGCGCTCTAGCCAGAACTTCCTGCGCCCATAGCAAAACCATCTGTTCCTAGATAAAAACCAGTAGAAGTAGATGTTAATGTATTTTTATTACCGCTATAGACATAACTTCTACTCCCTTGTCCTCCAAGGTGAATTTTTGAACTTCCCGCTCCTAACTCTCCTTCGGACGCATATAGATGACCTTCATTGTCCACTGTAAAATTTCCATTCCCATACGTAATTTGAGGAGTAGTTAAATCAATAGCCATACCAGAGTAACCTTGCCTATAATTCCCACTCCTTAATAGCGCTCTATCTTCTGTTGGGTCAATTATTACTTGTCCTTTTCCTTCTACTCCAAATGCGGCAGTGCCCGTTTCAGCATCAAGGAATATGGACCTCTATCCTTTATTGTAACCGAATAAACCAACTTCACTAGTTGAACTACCGCCTTCTTTGACCTCACCCATCACTAAACCAGTGAAACTATTATCTGTTTCTTTGCGGCCAGCCCCCATCTAAGGAGTTAAAATAAAACCGCCTTCCGCACTAGTCTGTATACTATTTCCATCCCAACCATTTAAAGCGGCCAGGCCATAACGATTTAATCCTAGATATACTGGGATATGGACTCTCGCAGTTTCTGCACCGCTTATTCGGACAACGCATTCTACTGCATTAGTTACACATAGTCCATTATAAGAACTAGAGGGTTTAAAATTCTACTAATTCTTATTTAAAACATCACTGTCATTATTTGAGACAGTTAATAGAGACTGTTCTTTCCAGCTATTGTCTTCATATATTGCGCCTTTTATATTCCATGTGTAAGTAGTATTATTATTCTCGCTTACATCAGTATCATTATTTAAAATCCGTACTTCAAACGGATTAGACTTATCATAAGAAGGGTTGGTCCCATCTGAGCTATAAGTAACGAATTGAAATCCTGATTTTTCTGGTATACTAATATTATAACTCAAATTTTTAATACTTACAAGTACAATAGGCAAAACACCTATATATTCTACTCCCTAATAAGAAATTACTACTTTAATAATGTCAGCCATATGATTTAATTCATTATATCCACTACAATTAATCTGTCCAGTAATGGAATTTATCTAAAGAGTTGAAATATCTGAAGTATTATAATTATATTTATTAGCTAATAAACTCCAAGTTACATCAAAATTATTCTAGCTACTTACCCCATCAAAAATTAACTCTCCATTTTCCCAAAGCTAAGCTCTTACCCACTAAGTATTAGCGCCAGACGGGGTATAATTTAATCTTCCATGCGTCACATCATATATTACGCGGTCAGGGGGCGTTACATTGCTTGCTACATTTGGTATTATCTTACATACGAAATTAGTGCCATTTGTTCCGGGGTCTCCATCTTTCAAGAACAAGAAATTCGTACTTGCGCTTAATCGCTAACCCTAATAGGTAACAGAAGCGGTAATTGTGTTATTTGTTTTTTGATAGCTATAAGATGCGGCAATGTCATAAAAAAGTTCTATCCTCGATAGGCTATCTTCCTCTACAATCAACAAAGTATCCTCTGTCGGAATTTCCCACGATATAGGCAAATTTTCTAAAACGTTATCTGCTATCGCCGCCCCGTCCGCAGATGTTAACTAAAGCCGCAAAGGCTCTAATACCATTGGCACATCATTAGACTAGCTAGTTGGACTTACGCCATTTTCATCATATTTAAAAACTTGCGTTCCATTGACAATAGTCAAAGAATAACCAGATTCGCTTTCTAAACTATTCGTTAATGTTATTGACGCCGTTCCTAAGCTAAAACCATTGCTAACTGCGGCGCATTTAAAAATAGCATAGTTCGTTAATTGACCAATATTAACTTGATACTAATATGTAGTGTTATCTATTTCCTCTACTCCGTTATCATCTGTCTTTAACCAGATATAAGAATATTCAGGATGAGCTACTCCGTCTATTAAACAAGATAAAATAGGATTACCCTAGTCATAATAAAAATTTGTTCCGCTATCTGATACTATTGTAATATTTACTGCTAAGTAATTTTTTATATTAATAGTTTTATTAAAGATGTTTCCATTGTAGACAGCTACCCATTTGAAAGTATTATTCCTTGCCGCAGCATCAGAAAATTTTATGCTAAATTCATTCTTTCCTGCAATGAAAGTACCAATGGAGGATAACTCATTTAGACATTTCCACCCTAGACCGCCATATAAACTGTAATACTAACTATTTGTTTTAATAGTCGCGTCTTCCACGAACCAGTAGAACTCAATATTAGTATCGTCTATCTCTTGTCCGCGCAATTTAACTGTTGCGGCGATAGGTAATTCCGCATCTGGACTAGCCTCTGTCGTAAAGATTGAACCTTTAGGTGTGGTTAAATTAATACTATATCCAGCAAGTTCGTCAGACGTCATCTTATTTGCGGCCTGAAGTGATATATTAGTTATAAAAATATCATCTACGGTATTAGACTAATCTTGATTAGGGAAATTCTAAACAAAAGCAGTAATAGAATTTACTCTTATAAAATTAGCATTATTTATATCAAAAAAAGCATATTGCCGCGTTGGCTATAATAATTTATAAGGATTACCAGTCATATTATTCACATTAATAGAATAATATTTGGTAATAACATCTTCCTCATTATTATTACTATTAAAATCAAGAGCAAAGATAATTCCATAATTTCCTTGTAGCTATTGTTCTTGCGGCAAGGAGGTCTAAAAATCTGCCGCACAGTAAATACTACCATTTTCTTTTATATACTCGTCAACAGCAAAAGTATCTAGTGTTAAAACATTATCTTCCGCATCATTTGAATAATTATATAATTCTTTTGATTCTGTATGATATGAATTTAAAGTTGTAGCTCCATTAGAAACAACATTAGTCCCTATAAAGTCATAAGTTGCATCTTGCTCCACTGAGATACTATAATTTTCATCGTCAGATTTAACCGCGCCAATAATAGATTTTCTATTCTTTAAATCATTGTTTGGTACTTGTACATATACAACTGCGCCTTTCTTATAAGTGGTATCAACGTTGAGAGAATAAGCTGTTAAAGTATTATCCTAATACTTAATTTTATATTCACCCGTCAAAGCATTAGAACAACTTAGAATAGTCGCTTTTATTGTTGCGTCATACCCAGCTTTACTAACGGCATTATCTACCATCAACTATACTGCATCACAAAAAATATCTTCTATCTATTTTGACATTATTGTTATTCATCTCCTTTTATCTCTTATAAATATATATAAAATAGAATAAATATAATTAACCTTAAATGACCAAAAAAAAGAGGACAGATTTTTTATTTTTCTGCCCTCTGTTGTTTATTTATTATTTTTTAATAGTCATAATTCTCTAGGAAGCAACATTAACTAAGTTGTCGAAAGCCGCCATAATTTCGTCTCTGTCTGTTGCATTCGGGAATTCTGCCGTAATATGAACTTCTTGCTGCAAAGTATCGGGTTCTTTCTCTTGCGGCAATGGGTTTGAAAGAATGGGTGTCTAAGATGCGGCCAAAGCAGATAAATTATCTGAAATCGAATCAGATATTCCTCTAACTATGTCAACTGTAGAAAGAATATTCTCAGTATCATCTTTATTTAACACTAGCTCTTTTTCATGCAAGACCGCAAGTTTGCCATCATCGGTTCCCCAATCACCAGTATAGCCACCAGTATCGAATAAGAACCAATCTGCAAGTCCGCCAAGAATAGCTCCACCTAAAGCGCCAACTAGTGCGCCTGGAATTCCACCAATAGCTCCGCCCGCTAAAGCTCCGCCTACTCCGCCTATCACAACACCGGCAGTTGCGTCTTTATCCTCGCCATTGGTCGCGTTCTAAGCGTTTTGTGCATACAACTATTGTGCTAATGCAATCTATTCATATATTGCTTCGTTTTGAGCCTGTAAAGTAGCTAAATATTCTTGAGCCTATTGATTAGTCTAAATTAATTGAGACGCTTCCTACTTATAGCTATTAATTAGAGATTCATTTGACGCGATAGTCTACTCTGTAGTAGCTAATATATTATCAATAGAAGTCTAAAAATCTGTAAAATCTAGTCCATCAATATCTTCTTTTGTCTATTCAATAGATTCGTTATAAGCATCTTGAGCTTCTTTAATTTTTTCTAGCGCCTCATTAGCTATACTCTCAAAGCCACCTTCTCCAGCAATAGCATCAGCCATCTATTGTAGTCCGCTATCCCATGTCTCAACTAAATTAGACATAAATGCTTCTTTCTATTCTTCTGTCATATTAATAAACTCGTCTTTACTTAGTCCATACAGTTCAGCATACGCGGCCAAAGCAGATTGAGTTAAATTCTGACGAATAGTTTCATTATCTTGCACTAAGGCAGTAATCTAGTTCTAATATTCCTCATTTAACATTAGTATATATTTCTAACGCTCTTCCTCTGTCAAAGTATTATCAGAAGCTATCTCTTGAACTTTCTATTGGTACTCTTGATACATCTAGAAAATCTCTTGTAAGTTCTAATTATACTGGTCTTTATCAAAGTTATATAAGTCATTTTCAGCCGCGGCCAGGTCTTGCTCCGCTGACGAGACGGCATCTTCATCAGCCACGAACTCGTATGAATAGTTTCCATTCGCGTCCCGCCGCAATCTCATAGAGGTCTAGTTCTGTTGTGCATTCTATAGTGCAATACGTTTTAATTCAATATCAAGTAGCTTTTCAGCTCTCTCTACGTCATATTGAGTCAAATTTTCTTTATCTTGCAAATAAGATAATTGCTCGTCCATCAAATCTTTGATTTGTTCTTGGGCTTCTACGTTTCCGTCATTCTTATTAATTGCATCCTGAACTTTTGCTTGTAATTCAGATATTGCATAAGCTGCATTAACATCGTCTAAATATTTATCGGCTCTTTGATTTATTAAATCCCACTAATCGCTTAAATAATCTAACCCCATGCCGCCAGTTAATTTGTCAGTCATGTCATTAAATATGCCAGCTATTGTATTCTAGTATTTATCAATGATTGTCTGAATCGCTTGCTCCAAGGCCGCATTCAGTTCTTCTTGTGCATCTTTTTGGGCTTGAACTACTTTCTCCCAGGCTTCTCCGCTTGTTTCTCCAGAGGCTTCCATCTCTGCACGTACTTGTTCCCAATATGCTACAGTCTAAGTTAAATACTGCAAGCGTCCACTGTTCGCTTTCTCTTCTAACTCATAGAATTGGTCCATCTGGTCATAAGCGTCGTCTCCATAAAGCATAGATAGAATATTCTTATTATGCTCTATTTCATTCATAATTCTGTCGTACTCATCTAACTAATCTTGGAGTCCGTCTTGTATATCGTCCCATCCATCTAAGTATGCTTGATATATTTCGTCCTCTAGTTCCGCAACATCAATTAATGCATCCTGAAGTGAAGTCATATATGTTTTAAGGTCATCTAAAGCATCTTGCATATGATCTCCATAGATTTCAGAATCTTTGCCGCTCATCATGACTTGAATTTCTTGCATAATTTGAGCCAAGTGCCCACTTAATGTATCCATTAGATTCATGCTTCCTGCGATAGAGTCTTCGTCAAAGATGGTGCCTGTACTAAAATCTAAACCGTCATAATATTGCTTAATTTCTCGTAAGCTCTATTTCATCTTGCCGACAAAGTCATCTTCAGCTAAATCATCTATCACTTGCCGCCTAAATTCATTCCATTGCTATTGCATATCATATAAATCAAGAGTAACATCTACTGGTTTATTAAATTTCTCAATATTTAATTCAATAATTTGTTCTCTAATATTATGTAAAGTTTCAAATAAATTATCAACAATACTAATTATATTTCCTACTAAGCCAACTACTCCTAAAATATTACCAGACGTTGCGCTTAGAATATTCCCTATTGTCTAAGATAACTCTAATCCCTGCTATCCTGTTTCCATCCCATTATAGGCACTAAGTAATTGCATTAATGTATCTGAGATATATTTAATTCCGTCCGCACTAGCGTTGATTTGGTCAGGGTCAATATTTATTCCAAAAGCCGCCAACTTATCATTCTATTTAGCTAGCTCTTTTAAGCTGTTCATTAAGTCTTTAAAATCTTTAGAAGACTTTTTAACATCAACAGCCACAGAACCCAAGTCTTTTACGGCATCAACAACGGAAGTAAGTTTCTTTAAATTAAGAGCATCTATTTGTTTATTAATATTTTCTATCCAGTCATTTCCAGCAAGATGGTCCTGCTCGTCAGATAAAGCACTTAATTTTGAATCAACTAAATCAGTAATGTCGCCAAATTCTTGAATTACTTTATTAAACTCTTCCCAAAGCTCAATTTGCTCGCCTGGCTTAAGTTTATCCATTACTTCAATAATTTGCTGTTCATAAGAAGAAATCTATGTAGTTGCGTCATTACCTTCTTTTTGCGCTTCTTCCCACAAACCAATTAGGGTTTCTACCTAAGATATATAATCTTTCTAATCTTCTAATTGTTGTTCAAGAGCTAGACCCTACTCTGATTGCTGTTGTTCGCCAGACATATTATTATAAACAGTTGCGGCCTGGTCATATAAATTCTTTAGCTCAGTTAATCTGCTTCTGTCAAGAACTCCTTCATCAGTAAAGGTGAAACCTATTCCGCTTAGCTCGTCCTTTAGCTAAGACTCTTGACTCTTTGCGATTTCAAGTCTTTCTTCTTGCGCCTCTTTTAGTTTTTTAATTAAGTCAAGCTGTTTATTTAAATTCTTAGCGTATTCAGCGCCATAAGCATTTTGTTCTGCCTCTTGTAATGCTTCTAAACCAGCTTCATACTTATCAATTTCTTCATTTATTGCTGCAAAGACATCAAGCCTATCATTATATAAGTCTAATTCCTTCTAGTTAGGTATTGAACCTCCGCTTTTACCTCCAGAGCTACCACCTGAGCCAGCTTGCTAATAATCGACGCCGAAGTCCGCAGCTTTAAGCGCTTCAATACTTCCTCTTAGCGCACCAGCTTGTGCATCAAGAGAAGCTAAAGTATCTGATAAGCCTTTTCTTAAATCTTCTAACTCTTGCCGCCCAGCCTCAGACCAATCGGAGCCCATCCACTCATCTAATAACTCACCAATGTCAAAGTCAGTGTTAATAGCATAATCTCTACTCTAATCGCGGTCAAGCGGATTCTGCATTTCAAAATTGCCAGAATCAACTATTCCGCCTCCCCCAACTGGGCTGCCAGAAGAGAATTTAACTGTAACTTCCGTACCAGACATTGCCTGCTTAGTAGCTAGACCAATAGAAACAAGTGAATTATAATATTTTTCAAGGTTTTCAATTCTTCTCTTTATTTCTTGCGCCTATTGAGTAGTTGCATCACTTTCATCTTTCTATTGATTTAGTAAAGCATTCTCTGATGATTGCGCCTTAAACTCATTCAGCTAGTCTGAGATATTCTCACTCTAATATCTGTAATCATCCTCCGCGCTCAGTTGTTCAGACAATAGCTAAACATAATGTTCATAACCATTTTGTCTAGCTCTCAATTCATACAGACTACTTTGCGCCTAGGCAGTATTCTTTGCGGCCAAAGCAGATTCTACTGCTTGAAGCTCTAAAGAAATATATTCTCTTTGTCCATTTAAGTAAGTTAATGACTGTTCTAGTTGCGCAATATAAGCCTAACGAGAAGCCTCTACTTCAGACTACTTCCCATCAATAAAAGCATTTACTTGGGCCGCATTTAATTGCACCATTCCATCTGTGGTGGCTTGAGCATCAATCAACATTGCGCCATATCCAGCATTTACAATCTGTCTCATTTCATCGACAGACACTTTTAAATCATCTGTAATGAATTGACCAATATTGGATATTTCTGTAGCGAAATCAAAAGCATCAGACACATCGGAAGCTAGGTCTTGCGCATTAACAGATACTTTTAATTCATAGTCTGCGCTGATAACGTCATTAATTGCGTTTTGTAGCTCATTGGTATTAGCCTGTATATCGACTATAACGTCGTCTAATTCACTCTAGGATAGAGCGTCATTTAACCCTTCCAGTTCCTCTTTCCGCGCTTCCAAATCTTTTAGATTCTGAGCCGCGGTCTTTGCTCTTTCAGATGCTTCATCTTTAATATTATTTAATTCTATTCTATGATTATCCTCTAGTTGTTCTTGAATATATCTTAGTGCTTCAAGGTAATCATGAGAATTTTTATCTTGGATATTTGCAAGAACAGAATATTCTTTTTCTAATTCTTGTAACTGCTTTAAATTTTCTTCATCAGTAATACTACTTATTCCAGAAGTAGATATTGTCTAAGATAGAGTCTTAATAAAACTTAATTTAGAAGTATAATCATCTGCGGCTTCTGTTGCTGACTCAGTATTTTCTGCTATTGTATTAATCCATTCCGCAATAGACTGAAGATTAATAATGCCCGAATCGTCAGCTAAAGGCTGTAAGAACGCATATAGGGATAACCCTAATTCCTATGCCTTTTGTTGAATTGCATCAAATAAATCATCGCCAAATACGCTCTATAAAACTTGTTCTGGATTCTATTGAGCAAATATTTGATTAAAATCAATAGACTAAGTATCACTAACAAAATCTTTCCAGGCTGTTTTATTTTCTGTTATTAATTCATTTACCTATTCCGCAACTTTCTATTGATAGACTCCAGTTGCTTCATAGTATTGACGAATAGTTTCTTGCGCTTCTTTAACCGCCTCGTCGTCCTGGAATTGAGAGTCAAGAGCAAGATAGTTTGTAGCCTCTTGTGCGGCCTAGCCTAAATAATCAACGAAACTAGCATTAATGGTCTTCCATCTTTCAATATCGTCTTGGAAGAGCTAGTCCATATAATCAGCGCGCTCTTCAAAATAAGCTCTTTCTTCATCTGAACCAGCTTTAGCCGCTTTTTCTCTATACTCTTTTATTTCATTCAGTCTTTGTTCTTGCCACTAGTTAAATTCCTAAGTATCACTAGCCTCTATATCGTATAGACTAGTCTCACCCTGCGCCGCAATACCAATATTCCATCTATAATCGTCAAGACTGCTATAAGTAGTTTCATTTGCCGCCTTATCATAGTCTTTTCTTCTTGTTGGAGCAGTTTCTTTATAAGTGTTTGCGGCTTCCTGATATGCTACCTACTATCTCTATTTCTCTAAGTCTATTTGAATAGAAAGTAATTCATTCTAAGTCTATAGATTTCTTATATCTTGCTCATCTGTTATAGACAATGGGCCAGCTTCATTTATTTCTTCTATCTTTTGTCTATTGTCCTCTAACTAAGAAGAAAGTTCTTGTATTTTTGTTTTATTTTCCTCTACAGCGCTTAGAGATTCCGAAAACGCTCTTCTCTACGCTTCATCATATTTTTCAGCTGCATCTGTTGCTAGTTTATATGCACCGCCGATTGCGCCTATAGTTAAACCCACTCCAATTAAAATAGGATTGGCTGTAGCGAAAGACGCAATAGCAGAAGCAATACCTGAGAAGGAAGATGCAGCCTTAGATATACTTTCTATACTGCTTAATATTGATACGGCTTGGCCGCCAATGTTGACGATACCAAATAAAGTTTGTAAGAATCTTTCGCTGTCAGATAAGTTTTCATCCGTCCAAATAGAACCTAACTATTTTATTTGAGTAAAAATACTTAAAGCAGAACCACTTGCCGCAACAATTTCCGTTAAGGCATTAATAGCTTCTGGCTAAGAGAAAGTTTTCCAAAGAGTTTTTACCTATTCATTAGATTTTTGCATCTAAACATTAATCTAAGAACTTTTTTCTGCTAAAGCATTGTATACAGTATCTAATGACTCCTCTGCGGCAGTAACTGAATTAGTTGTTTCTTTTTGCCAGCCTCTTATTAAATTCTATAAAGAGATTCTAGCTTTATCATCTGTAGCAAAGCCTTCACCTATTCTACTTTCGCCATAAGTTGAGACTACTCTTTCTCTCTATTGTCTATATTGGTCTAATAGAGAATTTAATTGTATATATGCCTAAGACTCTTGGTCTAAATTATTTAGATAATTTTGAACAGCTTCTTCTGTTCTATCTAGTCCAATATAAACCTATCTGTAGCCTTCGTTGATTTCATCCAAACTTAAACTATTTTGTTTAAGTCCCTAAGTCAGTTGATTAATAGTATTATTAAATTCTTTAGCTCTATCATTAGACCTACGGAATCTGTCTTGGGCGTTCTCCAAAGAAGTCTCAATATCTAATAGCTCATCTTCACTATAAGAATCTAAATTTGCCGCAGATATAATCTAAGTATTATCTCCACCTACTCTATCATCTGCGGGTACATAAGTATTATAATATTCTTCAAGAGATTTCTTTGCTTGTTCCCAGGCTTGCGCTTCAGTGATAATTGCTTCTCTTGATTCAATAGTTCTTTTTACTTCTTCTTTTTGCGCATCCGTTAAATATTTTGCATATTTTTGATACGCGGCGCTCATTTGATTTATTTCATTAGTAATAGAATCATAGTTCCCGTCACTTAAAGACTGCCCTAATTGCAACTAATCTTTTGCATTCTAAACATTCTAAAGCGCAACTTGAATATTAGAAATGAAAGTATTTAATCCAGCAGAAATCTAAGAACTAAATACTCGAGTTAGAACTGAACCAAAAGCAATAAACACTTCCTCGCCGCCGCCAAGAGAATCAACTAAATTAGTTACTAATCCAACTAATCCTCTTAAGAAATCTGTTACTTCATTAATAGAGTCTGAGTCCAATAGAGAATCAAATAAGTCCTCCCACTGTGCGGTCAAAGCATCTAAATGCGCTCTAGTAGACTCCATATAAATATCTTGTTGCTCTTGAAGCGCACCTTCCGCGTTATTCACTTGTTCAAGAGTAGAAAGATACTAATCCCAGTTATCGAATAGCGCCAATACAGTATTGAATTGATGAGTTCCACCAATAATTTGCGCCAAAGCTAGTTGTTGTTCTCTTGAGAGGTCAGTCCATTTAGACCCAATCTCAGTGATTACATCTCCCATTTCGCGCAAATTATTGTTAGCATCTAAAACATTTATACCAAGCTCATTCATCTTCTTGGTATAATTATCTAAAGATACCTCGTCATTTAAATCCGCGGTTATATCAGCCATTCTTGTCAAGATAGTATTGGTAGCTGTACCTACAGATTCTGGTGCCTGACGAGTAACAGAGATAATTGTAGCTAACATAGAGGCTAACTACTCTTCTTGCACACCCATTGCGTTTGCGGTTGAAGCTACTCTTGACATACCAGTGGATAGTTCTTCCAAGTCTGCGGCTGTAGCTGCTGCCGCAACTGCAAGTCTATCAATGTATATCTCAGCTTCGTCCGCATTTACTTTAAAGCCATTCCAAACCGCAGTTAGCTACTCTGCTACGTCCTACGCGTCCTGTCCAGTAACATTTGCGGCCATGAGAGTTAAACGAGCGCGTTCTTGCGCTTCCTCGTCTCCAAGTCCTTGCTGGTAGTAGATGAGACTCGAGTTGGTGTATTCCGTTGTTTGCTGGCCTAACGCAATCGCCGCATCATTAGCCTTGCGCGCAAATTCATCCATCTGTTCAGCAGACTCGCCTGTAACAATTCTAATATCATTTAACGAACTGTCTAAATTTTTAACGTATCCAAAAGCCTAAGATACTTGACCCGCCAAAGCATTTACCGCTGTTGACGCGACATTCCACTTTACAGTATTGGATAAAGTCTAAAATAAATCATCTAATACTGTAGAAGTTTTATCAAGCTAGGTATTAGTTGTTAAAATCTACTAACTTAATTTTCTAAACGCGCTTTGTCCTTGCGTCCCTAGCTTACTAAAAGATGAATATACTTCATCTAAAGTCAAATCTGCATCTTTTAAATAATTATTAAAAGTCTAAATATTAAAAGTATCTAATTTAGCATTGAACGCTTTATCTAACGCATTTTGTACAGTAGACGCCGCATAATTAATTTCTGCTAGATCTTTAGTAACCTGATTTAAATCAGTCTAATTAATATTTATTTTTAAATATTCTTCTGTTGTAGTACTTTGAATAGATTTCAATTCATTCTTGATTTCTTCAAGACCTTTTTTATCTACATCAAAGCCTATATTAAATCTAATATTATTAGCCATATAATCCTTTTATCTCCTTTCCGCGGAAAAAGTATAAAAAAATACCTTTATGATATTTAATCATAAAGGTATATAAATTAATTATTTTTGTCCGAATTTATTTCATCCCAGTGGCTTTTGCTAATTTAAGAACATTCTGATATTTTTCTTGGTCAAAATTATCAACTATTTTAGCTGCGGCCTCAGCATTTTTTGGCATATCATTAATTACTTTATCTAGGACACCTGCAACAGACCTCTTATAAGTAGATTTCTCTTCTCTTGTTTTATTTAAATAATCAAGTAAATCATTGTATTCCTCTTCAGGGAAAACACCTAAAACCGCATCTAATAAGCCAGAATTATTAATTAAATCATATAATTTTAATTCATCTTCTTTTTGCTTTTGTGTAAAAGTAATATTTGTATAAAGATAAATTAAATATAAATGGAAATAAGCATTTAATAATACTTCATTATAAGTTCCATCATCTTGTTCAGATTTAGCTAAAACCGCATATATAAAATCATTAATATCTCTAGTAGGTAATGATTGTAAGACTTCTATTGTACAATCATTATATTTAATAATCTTAATAGTATCTTGTTGTTTTATATTTAATTTATTAAAAGTAATTCTATTCATAATAATATTATTTTCTCCTTCTTTTTTTTTGAGAAATTTTTTTCTTTCCTTCCCTCTTAGGTTAATTATGCCATAAAATTTTTCTTTTGTCAAGTAAGAAATCCTCAGAGTTTAGAAGTTCAGCTTATAATTTACAGCAATTTTATATCTTCTTAGCGCGTTTAATATATTCGCTATTCTAGTTTCGTATGATTCTTCTGCAAAAACATTTGCACTAGATAAATTTATAGAAGAAACCAATGGTTTAATAATGAAGTTAGATATTTCATCAGATTTTGTTAAAATATCATAAGAGGTTTTAGTTATAACAGAACCGTTTTGCGCATCAATAGCAATAAACACATTAGCTAAACTAGCACTCGCGCCTTTCATTAAGTTACCACTGACTAATGCTTCATATCTAACAGACTAAGTCAAAGCATCGTCCATCTAATCGCGGCCAGGCTCTATATCCAATGAATGAATATTTAACCAGTGATTGCCAAAATTATCTGCCGCCGCGGCCAACTAATATATTAGATTAACATCTTGTAAATGCGCACCTTTTGATTTTCTTCTTTTTTTATAGTTCTTTACCGAAACACCTAGATTCATATCATTAAATTGTATTTCTACATCAACTTTATTCTAAGTATTCTAAATTCTGTACAGATTATATTGCCCATCAGTAATTCGCACTAGCTCTTCTTGAACTTTTTTAGGCAATAGTGATTCATCTAAAGAGAAAGAAGATTTTTCGTCTCCTTTTATTAAGGAAGTAAGAGAGTCATTAATCGCTTGACCAGCTTCTTTTAACGCAATATTACCGCAAGACGCAATAATATATTCACCTAGCTCGCCATTATATGTAGATAACTGAAATTTACTAATCTACATATTCCGTAACATATTATATAGCTAATTTAAAGTATTTCTATTTGAAAGACTTCCTTTATAAACATTTCTAAAAGATTTCATCCCCAATAGCGCGAAGAATTCATCAAATAAATTCAATAGCTAAGTGATAGTTGATTGCGGAACTGCGTTATCGTTTTTATTTATTTGGTCTATCTTCTTATATATATTATTTCTTACCTAGACCGCCTTCATTAAATTTTTATAGTCAGTCTAGTCAGATGATTCTTGAATATTTTTTTTAATTGCGCTCTTGCTTATTATGGTATTAGACATCTAGTTTATTATATAACTCTAGCACTCTTGTACCGCTCGATTTGCGTCCTGCTGCCATTTTTTTTCTAGCTCTTGTCTGCCTGTATTCTCAGTATTAAGACTCTCATCTTTAATTATTTCTTTTAATCTATCTAAAGTATTATTTATTTCCGCGTTATGCGCGGCCAAGGCATCTATTCTGCTTTTGTTTATTTGCATCTAGGCATTATAACTATCTACCCAAGAATTTTCTCCTTGGCCGCGTCTAAAAGTTCCATAAGTTAGATAATTCGCAGCGTGCAAATGTATGTAATCTCCTATTGCGCTCATTTTTTGCTCCTTTTTTTATTAGTAACGTATAAATCTCCATTTTACAAAAAAGGCTATGCCTGATTAAGACATAGCCTGTAATTATTATATCTTTTTCCTACTTATTTGCTCATAAAAGGAATTGTTATAAAGCTTCCTTATTAACCTCCGGCGCCTTCCGCAGAATCGTTCTCTGCCTCCGCAATAACTTCAGCATCATCATGTAAGAATACAGATTCAATAGTATCCGCACCAGCGTTGTAGTTATTCAACACCTGCATTGCGCACAAAACTTGCCGTCCAGGATTGAAATAAGTAACGCCAGGGAAGGCGTCCATTGTGAAATCGAATGTCAATATCTTCCATATAGGTCGTTAATCTATATGCGTTCTTTATGAACTGCTATACTTTTCAGTATAGTTGAGACTATATCTTCTAAGTTCCCATTTCGCTCTACTTAGAGCTACTCCATAAAGGATAGTCGTTGAACATTATTTCTTCCAAGACTTTTTCCTTAAAATACAAGATATATTACTTTTTGTACATCCAATTATTTCAGCGATTTCTTTCTGTAAAAGACCTTTTTCTCTTAGTTCAAATATTTTTTTACATCATCTTCAGTCAATTTAGAAAAATTGCTTTCTTCTCCTTTCCTTGGTTTATTTAATCCCGTTTTAAAAGCATGAATTTGATTTTCACTAGCAGTACACCATTCAAGATTTTCTATTTTATTATTTTTTTTATTTCCATCTATATGATTTACTTCTAATTCATTCATATTTTCAACAGGATTGAAAGCCATCATTACTAAACGATGAACCCTAAAAGTCCTTTTACTTCCGTCTAATTTGCTTAAGTTAATTATTTGATAGTCAGTTCCTGCTCTATCTCTAGTTTTCATTAATCCAGAATTATCACTGTATATTAATCCATCTGAAGTAATTGTATAATAATCTTTTATTTCTGGGATGAAGTCATGTATACGTTTTTCCACTCTTTCATTTCTCCTTTTTTATTTTAATTATATCTTATATTTTATAAAAAGTCAAATACGAAATCTTTGCTGCGGATTACCCAATCTTTTACGATTTTACTATACCTTAGTCATTACCCTCGCCAGTCAATATATTTCTATATTGCTTTAGTTGTAAAAGCTCTAAGGGTTTTCCCGCAATTAAAGAACTAAATTTTTCAGCTTTTGTTTAAGCCGCCAAGCGCATTAGTTCACTTGGATCTCCGGTTGAAGCCATAGAGAAGGTGAAGTTAGACTGAATCTTAACGTTAGGTAGAGTGATGTTGCAGGGCAGGTCAACACCGTCAGACTGCCGACGGAATAAAGTATCCGCTTCTACATAGAAGTATCCTGCGAAGTTCTCAGCATCAATCTGAATTTCGTCAATACCAGCACCATCGACTAGCACATAATAGTCAACAGTGACAGCTTTACCCGCTGTAAAGGTACCCTTTAATTTCTTTCCGCCCACGTCAACAGTTACACCAGTTAAGAAAGTTCCAGTAATAGAACCATCTGCTTCGGTTTCAATAACATAGACGGGAGCTGTATCGCAAATAGTTGCGCCAGCGCCAAAAGGAGTAATAGCTTCAGTTAAATCAATTTCAGTAGCTGCACAAGTTGTATTAGTTGTTACATGATAGTGAACTTTAGTTCCAGTATTTTGTGTAATTAATCCAGCGCCAGACAGGATTGCGAATCCAGTAGCGCTGAGAAGAGCATCGGTAACGGTGAAGGTTAATGTCTTTTCCCATTTTGTTCCGTACCAATCGCTAATTGGCACGCGTCTTTCGACAGCTGTACTTTCATATATATGTACAGTGCAGACTATATCTTCATCCTATTTTCATAGGAGTCTCGCACTTCGGTCCGCTTGGACCTACTTCCTTAGTGGAATAGTCGTTGAACTTCCCTCTTATAAGAATCTTCTTTTGTTATTTTCTGAATGAGTAACTTTTTCCAAATTAAGCAAATTATTATTTTTAGGATTAGAATCTAAATGGTCAATGACAAATCCTTCATAATCATAGTCATTATTAAAAGTACTCCATACAAGACGATGAATATAATAATGTTTTTTTTGACCATTAACCATTAATTGAACTCTACAATATTTTTGATGCTCATCTATCTTTAAAATTTTATTAGTAGAATTATTTTTTACTCTTCCCATATTAGATATACTGTAATTAGGATTATCTTTTATAGGAAGCCAATCTTCTCCTTCTAATAATGTAGGTTCATTATATCTTTTTTTCTTTTGAGCATTTGGATTATTTTTATTAAATTCATTTATATTTTTTGAAGGTGTTACCCATTCAAGATTTTCTTTACGATTATTTAATTTATTTTCATCTTTGTGATGGACATAAGTTTTATTTTCTGGGTCGTTATTTTCTAAAAAGTATTGAGCTACTAGCCTATGTGCATATAACATCATTCCTTTTTTGCTCGTTAAAGGATTTACAATAGCTAAACGGTAGACTTGGTATCCTACGTTATCAATTTTACCTTTAAGAAAATTATTTCTTTTTTTACTATATAACTTCCCATCTTCACAAATTAAATAATCATTATCTTCTTTAAGAGGTTTAGCTGCTAGTTGCCCTATCATTATCGTAGGGTTTTCCAGCAATTCACGAGATTTTACTAAAGAGTTATTACTAACTCTTGGAGAGTCGATTTTTTCATTTTTCATTTAATACAAATCCTTTCTTTTTTATTAATATTATACCATAAAAAATGAAATTTTTCACCTATAGGTGAATCAGTATTGGCCCTCCCATGCAATTAGACGGACATTACCGCGTCCCATTAATATTCCATATAGTTCGCTACACTATATGCGTCTTTCGACAGCTCATATTCACATATGAGATTAGACTATATCTTTCTCTCGTTAAGAGAGACTGCCCATTTCAATTACCAATAGCTTGTAATTTACTCCATAAAGGATAGTCGTTGAACGTTTAATTAAAATCAATATTTTTAATTACTTCGCTGCTGATTGTCTTATATTTTTTATAAGAGTTTCCAGCAATTAGAGCAGTTTTCATATATAATCACTTATATATGGAGCTATTTTTAACCCTGCGCGTAGACTGTCGTTGCAGCGCCTTCCAGAGTGGAAGCAGTTGCAGTATCAAGCATAATAACTGGTTGTCCAGTTTGGAATGTTGTCTTGCCAATCTTCATAGGAGATTTAGCACGGAATACAACATTACATATTTCTCTTCATAGTATTAACTATGGACTATCTCTTAAATGCGGCCAGACCTTAAACCGCACCTATACCTGTTTCGATTTGCGTACCAATAGCAAACCTACGAATATATTCTAGTCTCTACATCGCTGCCTTGCGGCCATGACACGGGATTCTGATGACATTGACACCCATTCCCCGTTAGCTCTTATTTAAGAACCCCTATGGCATTAGGATAAGGTATATAAGCGCAAGACTTAATTTAGTTTCACGCCAAATTTCATAAGATTTTTTCCTCCTTAAAAAAGTTATTAAATTAATTTAATAAATTTTAATATATATCATCCATCCAGAATTTTATCTCTTTGAGATTTTTTGCTCCAAGCATTTTCTGTTGAACGTACATATCATACTAATATTTCATTTCAAATCTTTTATATTCGTCATAAAGTTGAGGAATTGTATATTCCATTAACTGATTCTTATCTTTCTATAAACCAACAGACAAAATAGAAACATACTATAATAAAATATGAATATCTTGATTCTATTTATTATTTTTTAGCTAGTTTACTTTCTATTTGCCTTTTCTTATTTTTTCTGCTATTTCCGCAGCTTTACCATTTGCTGGATTATATTTTTTATCGTCTTTTTTATTATAATCTAGGCAAAGCATTTGTATTAGAAGTTTCTTAAAAGACTCGTGATTAGACGAATTAATAAAAAATTCTTTTTCATCTTTTGTCAAAACTATCTAGTTATTAGATAATTTTATTTTATAATCAGGAAATAAAAGAGACAAAGTTAATAATAGATTTATTTTTTCTTTCTATGAACTCAAATCTTTATTATTTATAACTGACATAATTATATCAAAATTACTAAAACCCTTTAAATCATTTTTGCCCACATTCGGAATATTTTCTTTAGACAAAGTTAATAGCTCACTCCCTCTGAAGAAGATATCCTCACCGATAAGAGCAATTTCTTTTATAGTTGGCTAATGCACAACAACTTTTGCTTCAAGAAAAGGAACATCATTATTTGACTAGAATAATAATTTATTACTCATTCACTTGTTCTATTTTATCATCTGAACCATGAACCGCTCTATAGCTAAGTACATATCCAGATAGAGTTTCGTCTAATACTAACTAACTGCAACTTAAAAATTCTAATCGTCCAATTCCTGATAACTTTGCTTTATTTAGTATTCCGTCTATATAGCCAACAATTCTCACTGGCCGCAATCTGCATCTCCCTAGGTCCCAATAGTCAGTATGGCTTAGGACATGAAAGTTAATAGTGCAATCTCTGAATTCATTATTTGACGTTTGAGTGAAATCATCAAAAGTAATGATAATATAAGATTTTATTTCTTCATGCTCAGGCATTTTTATCTTAGGCGCCAATTTTATATAACCATCCTCTATCAATTTAGGCAAAGTCATTTCAGCAATTTTTTTATTATAGACTTCATTATCTAAATTATCTAGGCAATCTTTTGTATTAATAACCAATAGACGCTTTAAATAATCACTATAAGGTCTACTTTCTATAAATAATTTTCTTAAAATAGATTCAGCATCTTTTTCACAAGAGAGAAAAGATGTACTAAAATCTATCTTTTTCATAGCTAAATCTACTTTCATAAAAATTAAAATCTCCTTTTATCTCTTTTTATTTCACGGTAATAGTTTTTGAAGCAAGAATTCCATCATCTTCTCCTAAATAATTCACAACAATAGAACCACTAGAAATATTTAGGAAAATCTTTATTGAATAATCATCAATTCTTGCTAGTTCAAGTTCGTCTGTCTTTTGAACAGGAACCCAAGTATCATTATTGCTCTTATCAATATTTGTATCTAAATCTTTAACAGAATAAACTCTTTCCTTGAAAACAGCCTCCCAAGCCCCATCTGCGGCATTGACAATAGTACAAACAACCTCATCATATGCGGCCGCAGTATCGGGTCCCTATATATAGATGGAACTAGGGTCAATCACAGGCGGTTCTGGCTCAGGCTCTTTCCCGGCCTCCTCTATAGTATTCTCAAAATACTCGTCCAAATAGACTTGTATAATTCCGTCCCCGTAATAGGGATTGACCGCAACTACTTGCCAAGTTTTCTATATATCTGTATTTGGCTCTTGTACTTTCACTAAATTGAATCTATGAAAATAATCAGATGTATATTCGTCTCTAGTAATGTACATAACTAGAGAATAATTTAGGTCATTCCACTCAATGCCGCCTTTCTAGTTCCATTGAATAGACGTTTCCATCGGACCGCGTATATAAGTCCAATATTTTTTATCCCCTACTTGAGTCTGCTAATCACAGCGTCTAATCTCAGCGCGGAAATAGGCATCTTCTTCTAAAAATTGCAGATATACTAACCATTTTGTCTTTGTCTCAACCCATTCAAACACAGAACCCGGCTTAATGTCTATCTTAGTCAGTCCCTCTGACGTTTTGACGCCGCCCGCCGCATCATTTAGACAGATATCCTCATAAGGAATTGAAAGTATTTTATCATCGTAATCGCTTTTATTTTTATCTGGATTTATTAATGCTCTAAATTTTTGGCTCTACTCAGAAAAATTTCCTTCTCCATCTGGTAAAGCAATAGTAACAGACTAATATGAATATAATAGCGCTTTGCGCAAAGACCTTAATTTATCTTTCTACATTCTTATCTCTTGATTACTTCCGCCATAATAGTTCATTCTAGTTTTAAGGGAATCTAGTCCTGACATTTCTCGTTAACTAAATCTATTAACTATTGAGTTAAGTTAAGAACTTCAAATATTATGCGGCGATAATCAAAAAAATCATCTGGTTCGGCTAATGAATTAAGCCCTTCTAATTTACATATAATAATAAATAAATTATACTTTAATTCTTCTGAATTAAACATTATATATAATCCAGATAATTCTTCAACAATAGTAGAAAGTAATTTACCCCAATCAGATTTTTCTTCTCTTGTCGGCAATAATTTATAAATAAGATTAAGTCTTTTCTTTAGCATATTTATAATTATATCTTTTTCAACATATAACTCTCTCATGCCCAATGGTCTCCGTACATAATTACGCCAAAAGTGGAACGGGGTATTCCATCTTTATCTTTCGCTCTGCGCTTATACAGTCTTTGGAGATGAAAGCCTTCGCGCTCATACTCTTTTTTAACTGTAACTAGTTTCTACATATGATTGGCTTGGCTGGTGAATTTAAAATCCTCAAATATGTTATCGTAAAGTTTTTTATCTTTACTTCTTACAATTCTTTTTCTTGTAAGTTCGGCATATCTTTTCATCTTTTCAGATGTTTTAGTCTCGTGGGATTTATATTTCAATAAAAGTTCTCTATTGTTTAATAATCCTATGCTCTGCGCGTGTTAAATCTTTTAAAATCTAACTTCCGCTCTGATTCCCATCTCAGGGTTCCAGTTTTTTACTAAAATTTTCATTATATAATTTCTTATATACGGGGCGAGATTCTTCACCCTGAATACTTCATACGCGTATTTTCTATACTAGCTAATTGTTGGCCAATCCATTCAACTATCATATAAGTTGCTAATATATTCATTTCTTCATCTGTTAATAAAACATTAAATTGTCCTTGTCCATAAATAAGCAATTCCCAATCCTCAGAATTACTTTCCGCACCATTATAAGTGCCTACATCAATTACATCTTGCAAATTATAATCATCTAGCGGTTTTCTTGGGAATTCAAATTTTGATATTGCGGACAAGAGCAAATCCTATAAAAGGCGATAAGTATCTAATTCTGTTAATTCTAAATAAAGGTCATCTTGAATTTTAGATAAAAATAAATCATAAATGAGTGAAAATGGTGTAGTAGCCATCTTTCATCACTCCTTAATAATCACTTCATAGTTAGCCAAAATAGGTTCGCGTCTTTTCTTTTCTGGCTTAGTCTCTGTCGTTGAAAAATCTGGTACGGCAGTACGTCTGCCACTTGGAATAGCATCTTCAAATACTTCCGTCTCTTCGCTAATTTCGATTGCTTTTGTTACATCAAAGCCAGTTTTATCTTTAATTGCTTGTCTTTTAGCAACATCATTTAATTTAATTTGAACAGCTACTTTTTTGATTGTATCAATTACTCCTTGCGGCGCGAAATCTAAACAATCTAAAAACTGAGACATTGTTCCTCTTTCAAGTATTGCTTGTACTTCTTTGTCTGTATAAAAGTATTCTGGCTCCACTTGGTGCATTAATTCTTTTACTGCGTGCTCATCTTCAATAATTAAGCAATTTTCAATCAAATACTGCCCACCAGGCTGGAAAGAAAGTTTTCTTAATTCGCCCATCGTTATTTCTTTTTCCTCATTTGGTGCAAACTTTCTAACAATTCTATCCTCTGGAATTTTATAACCAGCAGAACAAGCCCCGCGATTCCTTACTTTAATAACTTCATTGTTTTCAATCATATAATTAATTACTCCTTTTATCTCCATATTATAAAAATAATGAGAGGAAAGTAATTCTTCCTCTCACTTAGTAAAATTATCTAGTTAAAGAGGTATTCTGATAGACGCAAATATTGTTGGTGATAATAGCGCCAACGCCAACCTTTTTATAAATTTGAATTTCTCTTGACCAATCGTGGTTCTCAAATTCACGCACCATAGTCTGGCCTTCGAAAGCAACTTTAACTGGTTTTTCCGCACCAGTGGGGATAATCCAAGCATAAGACGGGTCAATAACTTTCTTAGCATTGGTCTCATCCTCGTAGGATTGAGGTAAAACAATCACTCTGTGGCCCTTATAATTAGCCAGGTATCCGTTATTCCACTTTTGGTCTTTCATATTATCAGAAATCCAGCCTTCAGAAGGAACCATTGTGGCGGCGAACTCGTATGTACAGTAGATAGTAGACTGACCATAAGAATCCGCAATGGAAATCAACTTATCCATTTCGTCTTCATCAAAAGAGGTTTGAGTAGTTTTATTAGCGGCGGGTAAATCGGTTACTGCCGCAACTAAAGCACGCTCAATCTCAAGATAAATAGCCTCATCTAGACCTTCCATCACAATATCTAGTACGTCTGCCATGTCGATGCGGCCATCCAGATATTCTTCAATACTAATCTGGGCAGCTCCACCGAATGCGCTAGTAGGAACTTCATAGCTCCGTCCATCCAGCTTGAAGACCTCGTACTTACCAGCTAAACCAACTTTAGTAATGAATTGCTTTGCACGTCTCCGAGCCGCAGCTGTAATTCTCTGAGTGAATACAGGCCGGTCTCCCTGAGCATAAGTCTTAATTTCCGCAAACTGACTGTATTGATCTAAAACTTTCTTAGGAAGAACATCATCAATAATTTCTTCCATTAATTCAAATACAAGATTTTTATTTTCTCTATACAGAGCAGGTGTTCCAGCAATCTCTTTTAATTGTGCTCTAAAAGCATTATTTAAATCTTCATAACTATATTTCTCTTCACCAAAAGAATAAGCAACAGGAGAAGAAGAATCTGCATTAGCAGCCATTTTACCTAGGGTAATTAAATCTTTCTTATTTAAAGCCATAATCAAATTTTCCTCCTTTCCCCAATTACAGTATTCTCATTAATTTGACTGCGGCCTGGCCGTCTGGCATTGTGGTGAGTTTAACTACTTGCCACTTCATAACGGTGTCGTCTGTAGTAGTACCACTGTCGCTCTTTTTTAAGTAACCATTTGTTTTGGTAGGAGCAACTACGTCACCAACAGCCAAATCTGTTAAAGTAACTTCTGCCTTGCCGCTTGTATTAGCTTTTTCTAAGCAGTTAGTCGTAAAAATGTCGCCAATATTAGTCTTGAATAGACGAGGAACCATTTGACCCTTAAAAGGACCAAGTCCATCATGAGTAATAGAATCGCTACCTGGAGTATAATTATCCTTAATCATAGCAAAATCTTTATAAGACTCTCTCCAGGGCGCATCATACAGTTTAACTTCGTTATAAACGAGCATCCACTCGCCTTCGCCTTCGAAGTCAACAACCCCATCAGCATAATTATATTTAACGAACTGACCATTTTCCAGTAAATTAATATCACTCTTAGCTGGAAGCTGTGCATAAATTTGACCAGTTCTCTGTGCAGACAAGTGATTGCCTTCTACTTGCCCGAATCCAACTCTCTTCATACTAGTATGTCATCCTTTCGTATTTAATCACTTATTTTTATTATGTGCGTCTCTGATAGAATTTAGCCAAGCCGGAACATCTTCAGCTGCGTCATCTAATGAGTAAGTAACGGGCGCGACTGGCTCTCCTTCGGGTTCTTCCTTCTCAGAGGCGAAATTAATTTTCTTTCTAAAGCAAATAACAGAAAGTTTTGCTTCTATTTCATCTAGAGAATACTTCTCTTTATTCTCCATAACGTCTTTCTTATCTTCATTAGAAAGCATATAAAAACTCTTAATTAGTTCGTCTTTCTTTTCGTTTTCAACATTCTTCTTAAAAGTCAAAAGCTCAGAATAATCTTGCTCTAACTTAGAATATTTTTCTTGTAGTTCCGCATTCTTATTCTTTAAATCTTCGTACTCTTGACTTAATAAAGAAAACTGTTCCGCTGTTATTGTATTTTTATTTTTAGGCGATTCCTCTTGATTAGCTTTGCCCAAATTTTCTTGATTATTTTCGATTTTTTCAGTAAAAGTAGTTGCGGCAGCAGGTTCTGTTGCATTTACCGCAGCATTTAAATCATTGTTTTCATTAATCTCAGTGTTCATACTATTTGCTCTCCCTTCTGACTTTATCTCTTGTAAATCTTTCACCATAGAGAATAAAGTCTTTTGAAAATCTAAATTATATGCCTTAGGCGCAATGCTAGCTCCTTCAAAACAAGGCTCTACATCGTCACCTAAAATACATAACTTTGAAAATATTGCGTCATTAATAATAAAAAGTTCGTAATTATTATTAACCGCGTTTGACCATTCGCCATTTAAAGTTTCACTATCTAGCTCCATTGATTGGCTTTTTGTATTCGTTAATAAACTACGACATTCTTCAAATTGTCCTGTCCACAAGTAACCGTCTGTAACTAAATAGGTTCTAACAGTTTTTATGCCGCGCTCATCCATGTCTTCAAAGTCCTGGAACCATACCTTTGCATCAGGCGCAACAAACCCATAAGGTTTAGTCAATGTATTAAAATGAAATCCTTCTCCATCTATAACTAATTGCTCCCCATGATCGCCGAAGTCTTTCTTATCTTCTACATAGTATCCAACAATAGGAGTTCCTCTAAGAGATTTCGCCATATCTTCAGCAACTTCCTTAGAAATGTAGCTTCTATTTCTATTTTCTCCTACATACAGAACTTTTATCTAACAATTAGATACTAATGGGTTGATATCATTAGGAGAAAGATTGATAAACTCTGGTTCTTTTATAACTGATACTGATTGATGCACCATCTTTATTTCACTCTCCTTTAACTTGCAGATTCTTTATTCTAAATAGTTTTTTCAGATTTCTAATCATTTTCTTTTTCTGGCCGACCGCTTTCTTTACCGCTCACCTAACTTAAACTCTCTGCATTCATAGTATTAGATGTCATTGGAGGGATAAAAACATGAACCAAGTCTAATATAGTGTTCTCGAAATAAGCATTCGCTAATATTGAACTCTATGACTGTCCAAGAGCTAACTATGGTAATATTTTTGAATAGCCCATTTGCGTCTATTCTTTATATAATTTAGATAATTCTTTATAATTATAAATGGTCGTACCTAATATAGATGCCTTATAATAAATCTTTTTAGGATTCTTATTAAAAGGTTCTAATAAATAATTTAAGAAGTTTTCAAACTATTGAATTAAATTATACAAAGCAGCTTCATCATTTAAAGTAGATTTTTCAAGAGCTATGTTGCCATCTGTATTAAATTGCATTTGCGAAACACCAGCTTCGTTATAAACTGTTCTCTCAACCTTTTCTAGTTCATCAGCTGAAGTTGTAGTGACATTATCAGCTAAGTCCTCAACCGAAATATCCGCAAAAGTAGTCAATACATCTAATCCAATAGTCTAAGCTAACATCTATTTTGCATTCAAGTGCAACTATCTAGCTTCATCCACATCAAATATTAAATCTCCATTTTTATCTATTGGCATCTTTTGAATAATTAATTTCAGTAGCTACTATTGCATCTTTTTGCGGTCTAACCCTTGAGCGTTATCTAAGTCAATAATTTTTGGAATAACTGCAATAAAAGGAGGATAATCTTCATTATTTAAATTAAATTTTATAGTATTATTAGAATCAAGCAAGTACCATCCAGATATATCTCCTGCAAACTGAGGAGGTAACTAACCTTTTTTATATAATATATATCCTTTTCTAAATTCTTCAGGAAAAGCATTAATCATTTTTATTCTCTAATTTGTATCTCTAAATGTTTCATCAAAAAATCTCATGTTGAATTCTGTCAAAGGAGTTCCATTCGCTGCAACAAATCTTGACCGCGAATAATTAGGTGGTAGTTCCTAAACAATAGCTCTATCCTAATATTTAATGACATAGCCATAATAAGAACCATTCTTGATAACCTTTAAGGCAACTTCTCCTAAAAATTTCTTTACACAAAAATTATCTAAATAAGTTAGTGCTTTGTGAAAACCATCAAGGATTTTTTCTTCTTTAAGTGATTCTGAATTAATATAAGGAGTTATCATCCAATCATATCTGTACATATAAGCCATATACCTGCATAGCCGATTATAAATACCACTCGTTCTATAAAAGAAACTAGATATCTCTCTCATTAGCCGCTAATCATTATTTTTTATGGCATTCAATATAGTTGTTTTATCTCCTAGCCTTGAATCAGTACGCTTAAAGTCACTAAGATTCAGTATTGCGTCCTCGACGTTTTTCTATCCGATTCTAATTTTACTAAAATCTTGAGACTAATACTAAAAAGAATCCGATGTCATATCGAATCCTTTTTTCTTTATCTCGTCCATCCTATTTTTAATAAGTCATTCCCCTCCTTTCTAATATCTTAATATTTAGCAATACCCCGCGGCTTTCATTATGTAATCATAATTAACGCGATTCTAATCGTAGTATGGAATTAAGACAAGCGGAATTCCGTGTTTCTTACAGTAGATGCGTTTCTACATATCATTATACTGCTATTTCCGCAGTCCAGCAACTCCACCAAACTTATCTTTCGGCTGATAGTGCTAAATCCCCTAAAATTCAATTAAAAAATCTAACTTGCCGCAATCATCAAATACTGCAAAATCAAATCGGCTATCGAAGAGGTCTTCCTGCATTAGTTGTTAAATCTGGGAAACTGTATTCCTCTTGAAAATCTAATCCTGCGGCTTGCAGAATTTCTTCTATTTTAATTTCTCCTCTACTAGACCTCATTCAATTAACCACCTCCTTGATTGAATCATCAAATCCTTTATTATAATTAATTTATTCATAATATTCCTTTATCTCTTTTGCCCAAAAATTTTTAATTAAACAATAGCAAATCAGAAATATCAAAGTTAGAACGCTTTTTCTTTCTTTCTTCTTCCTTCTTTATATAATACAATCCATAGATAAACGCAGAGAACTTATCTTTAGGTATTCCTCTTGAAGACTACTTTAAGATAATATTAACTCCTTCATTAGATTGTACTAGATTCAAAATTTGCTCTCTAAGTATGGAAGTTTGAACGAAAGGCTTTAAATATTCATTTCTTTCATCTGCATTCATATTTTGACCATGCCGTGTTGACATTAACTTTACTTTCGCCGCGGCCTCGTCTATTAAAAATTTAATGCGTCCACTCGCCATCTAAACTTGAGCATAAGAATAGGCTTCCGTGTTAATAGGCGCGTTGGCTTTAATTAAATACATTGCATCAGCTACAGTATCAATAGTTTTATATTTTCTGTAAAGTCCATCATCATCATTTAAGATGCCAAAAGAAGGAAATACCTCACCTGTTCCGGGGTCGGTTTGCGGCTTTACCATAAAATCGACCAGTCCCACGCCAAGGCCATTCGCATCCAAAGCGATTGTCCGAGCGCGATACTAAAAGAATAACCGCTTTAAATTAATAGCTTGTGTCTCAAAGTGTTCCGCTTTATAAGTATATATATTTACTAGGCTCTTCACTGTGCCTCCCTGAGCTAGAGGGGTGACTTTGAAGACGCAAGCCTCAGTTGTACCATTTGCATTCCATATAGGTCGTTAATCTATGTGCGTTCTCTTATGAACTGCTCATACTTTCATATGAGATTAGACTATATCTTTTTCTTTTCAGAAATCTCCCTTTTCGATTCACTTGAATCTACTCCTTTTCAGGATAGTCGTTGAACCTTCTCTTTTTCAGAGCTTGGCTGCTGATCACCCTCATCTTTGATGTTAGGACTTCCCAGCAATTAAAGAGATTTTAATTGAGCTAACTATTAACCCAATTCTGCCCACATCGACACCAATAACGTAATAAGAGGACTTAGATAAATGTTTATTATACTCGTACTCTGGTAAATTAAGAACGCGGCCTTGGTCAAATTTTTCGGAGGAGTAGAATGCGCCATCAGCATCTCCAGTCCATTTGCTCATCATTTATATTCCGCATGATTCACTACTTCATGCGCGCTTTCGCTGCTCATATTTTCATATGAGATTAGACTATATCTTCTATGTACAATACTTCCACTGTCAACAGTTTACAGTGTACTCCTTTTGGATAGTCGTTGAACCTTTCTCTATTCGAGACTTGGCTGCTGATTGTCCAATCTTTTCTTTTTTTCACTATCGCAATTAACCATATTTCATATTTGTGCTGTAGTAAGAAAAGCTCTAAGGATTTTCCAGCAATTCATTGTATTTATAGAGTACAATGTTATTTTATACTCTCGTTCAAACGAATCTTCATTGAATGTATCTTGCAGTTTTAACTAGTCCAGCCAGTTCTCATCTTGCAACCCCTCAACAACAGGAATCTGATACGTGCCGCCAAGAATCATTACCTCATCTGGCTTTAATATAGACTATACTAAAAGTTCAATCAACTTCTTGTACGCAAACGAATTTCGATAACCTGCGGTTGTTCATTTATATTCCGTATTAATCGCTACTTAATACGCGCCTTACGGCAGCTCATATTCACATATGAGATTAGACTATATCACCACCCTTATTTGGGTGCCCCCTGCTTCCATTGTCAATAGCTTACAATGTACTCCTATTTAGGATAGTCGTTGAACCTTCCTCTTTTTCAAGGCTTGGCTGCTGATTGTCTATTTTAAAAGATTTTCCAGCAATTCAAGGGGTTTTCACTTACAAATTTCTAAGTAAGGTCACTAATTTCTGTTTTTGGTCGTCAGTAAATAATTTATATTGTTCTTATATATAAGGATATATTCATAAAAATTAGTAAACTTTGACCAAAAAAATTAATGAAAATCTGAGATTTATTAACTACTTCATCAGGGTAACGCGTCCCGTCCGCGAGTTGTCGGTCAATAACAGTCGTGGGGATTATTATTTCATTTAGCGCGGTCTGGTCTATGAGTACGCATTCTTCCATCAAACCCAATTTGTTATCTTAAAGGTTTTTTATCCTTTAATTCTTACATTTACTTATTCATGTAAGTTCAGCATATCTTTTCCCTATAAAAAGTGTCGCGGCCTCTTGGATATATTATTTCAATATCTATGCGTTGCGGCTGGTTCTCACCTTCACCTCTGATTACCATTTCAGGCTTCCAGTTTTTCTCCGCGATTTTAAACGGGCAGTTTGTTGGATTGGGTATACCCGTTCTTCTTTGGCCTCTCGTCTTTTCGGTTGCGCTCAAAACGTCAATAGTCGAACCATTCTTAAATATGTATTTAACATCTTTAGTAGAATTTCGCGTCTGGCCGCGCTCTCTATTTAGCTCATTATCAAGAGCAGGAATTAAACTACATAACTGCTCAATTTTCGATATTGTAATTGATGCGGCCTATTCCTTCAATATTGTTATCCTAAAGGCTTTTTATCCTTTAGTTCTATTGCTTTCTATTCGCAATAGCTCAGCATATCTTTTCATCTTTCTCTAAACAATAGAAAAAGAGTAGCGGCCTCGTGGAAGGATTATATCTTTTCACCTTCTATGCGTTGCCCCTGACCGCAATATTGCAGCCTTCGGTTCTGATTCCCATTTCAGGGTTCCAGCTTAATTCCGCTATTATTATGCGGCAAGTCGTCTCACCGCCGGTCGTAACGAACATCTCCGACCCAGGATACAAAATGCAACGTAACATTAGTATTAGCATTGACAAAAATGATTTAGATGAACCGCGCGGCAAGGTCATATAAACATACCTGTGTCGCATTGCCACCCTCAATATAATTCTCTAATAGTTATATAGTTTGAATTTGCTATCAGGACCTTTAATAAAATCTATAAATATATCAGGATACTCTCTAAAGAAAGCGATTAATTTTCTTATGTTATCTATCTAAGCATTTATTCTTTCTTCAGTTATCGCGAACTACGAGGAAACAGATTTTTCTTTAGAGAGATTCATTAGCTCTTGTAAAGTCATATATCAAATCTCTCCTTTATAAACTTTTTCGTCATTTTCTCTCTGTTTGGACAATAGCTCACTCTAATAAGCTCTCTCTTCATCAGTAACAGGAAGGTCTTTTGCGCTAATGCCTTTTTCTTGTGCTTCCTTTTCCGCGGCCTTTCTCTTTTGTTGGATATCTAACTTCTTCAGATAATCTTCTATTTGCCGCGCCAATGACTTATCTTCGTATATTAAAGACTTATTATAGCTCTTTAAATCTTTAATTACCTTATCAAATACATCATAATCAATAGATGTATCATACCTGGGTATTTTTCCTTTTGTTTTTTCACAATAGAGAACAAGATTGCCAACGCAGTCTATGAAGTCTTTTTCTTGCTCTTTCTTTTGCGCGGCAGTAAATTTTGCTGATTTCCGCAAAGAATCATACACACTAGCATACTTTTTATATGATTCAGTATCATTTGCGTCAATGGCTTGGTTCATTTTCAAATAGGTCTTGCACAATAGGATAAGAGTAGATTCAGTATCACTTTCACTAACATCAAAATCTCGTATCATTTCATTATATTTTTTCTCTAATGAAAGTAATTCATCTGGCTTATACATATTGCCCCATTTCATTACCAGCCATATTTGGTCTTTTTTTGTTAGCCCTGCGGCCGGATCAGGTAATTCATCTAAATCAAGAAAATCTTCCTCTTTATAATAATTATCTGCGCCTATTGCTTCCTCTGTTGATGCGGGCGGACGCGTCTAATATTCCTCGTATTGAGTCTCTGTGCTCATATAGGTCTAGTATTGTGCATCAGAGATTTCGCCTGCCTCTTTCTGCATTCTCAATTCTTCTTCGCGCTATTTGCGCTCTGCCGCTTCCTGAGCGTCGTACTTATCATTTAGTTCCTCTTGGAGTCTTTCTGTATCAGCCCATCCATATTTTTTCCACTAATTTAAGCACATAACAGACAAATATCTGCCAAATATAGCTGTTACGTTAATGTTATCTGGGTCGCGGTCAAAATACTTATCTCTTACAGAGTTCCACTTAGAAGGAATATAAGGAATATCACATTCCTCAAGCGCCCATAGAAAAGTTTCTGGCTCAAAGCAGTCCATGTGCATTGTATAGCACGCTTTACATAAATCTAAATACTCTCCATCTCTTTTTCTGTAGAAAGAACTAATTTTTAATGTTTTTCCGCATTTTTTACATTTTTTCCGCTCTAATTCAACTGGCATACTAATATATCACTTCCTTTTGTTTCTGCATTCTTTACAAATACTATACCATCCATCTTTACTATCTGTGTTGCGAGAAAAGAAAACATTGTTAGCTAATTTCTTCTTGCCGCATTTACTGCAAGTCTTCCAAACCGCCTTCTCTGGCGCTTTATAAGTATAGTACCATAGTAGGTATTGCTCTTGATTCTTTTGCGCTAACAATTTAGGAATTTTGTTCCGCCATAAGAAGGAAATATGTTCAAGTGAATATTTTATATTATATCTTTGTTTTATTGCGGACTAAATTTCCTAATTAGACATTCCTTTAATCTTATATACTAATATATCAAACAGCAAAGGATAAGACGGTTTTAATACATTGTTTACTAAATTATCTAAGTTTTTTATTATATAGTACGCATCACTCATAAAATCATCTTTGCACTCTTGCTTAATTTTTGAATAATTACACAATAGCGCAGAAATATGTTTAGCATTATATAAGGATACTGGACTGGTACTTGTTACTTCACCAGTTACTTCATTTACTATGATGCTATTATCTTCATCTGCGGTCAGATTCTTATAATTAATTAAGTTATTATTATTACTGGTCATATTATTCGTAACAAGAGGCTAACGATACTCATTCTTTAAAATATATTGGTCTTGCCGCATCTATATTAACTACTTTTTTAAGAGGTATTTTTTGCGGCCAGAGGCAGATTTTACTTGTTTTTCAATTTTTTCTATCTCTTGCCGCAATTCTTTTAAACCAGGAACTTCTTCTATATCTCGTTCCGTTATTTTTTTACTTTTGGGTTCAAATATAGTTGTTTTTCCTAAGTTAGAGAATAAATTATAAAGTTCGTCCTCGCCGCCCTCAAATTTTTCCGCCAATCCCTAATAAGATGTTTCTCTCTTGTTAATTGTGACCATTCTGTTTTCAGTTAAAATTTCTTTCTTTTTGCGCTCTTCGCGCTCAATGGGAAAAACTAGGTAGTCCGTCATTTGCTCAAGATACTAAGGTGATAGATCTTCTGGACGGGCCTAGGCGCATATCTTTTGAACTAAGGCGAGCCGCTCTTGCGGCGTTTTTAAAGAATAATCTAATTTGGCGTTAATACATATCACCTCCTTTACTTCTTAAATTTAGTATAGCATAAAATTTTACGCAATACAAGCGGCTAAGATAGATGATTTAAAAAGGATAAGGAAAAACAACATCAAAGGAGGCGAAATTAAAATAGATATCTAGTTTGGTATAATCCGATTAATACCGATTTTGATTTCAGATTTTAATTCTACTCGATTTTTGATTTCTAAACTTAATTCTGTGAGTAAATTGTCGTGATAAAACTCATTTTACTAAATTAAATTATTTTTTTCCCGAAATACTCCCCCGGTACATTGCCGTAGTCAGTCATGCTCAGCGGGCGGCTAACACACAAAGCCGCCCGACTTAACAATAGCTAGTTAGCTTGCACTAACTTCATTTCAATAAACAACTAAATCATATGATGAAGTAAATTCACATAACTTATCGATAAATGAAATACTTTCATATCTCTTGACAATAGATAAAAGATATAGTATAATAAGTAAATATATAGGAGGTATATATATGATTAACTATAATATGACTAATACTAATAATGCTCATAATTATCTATTGTTTATAAAAGGTACTAATTATGATTTAAGTAATGATACATGGGTTAGTGTAAAGAAATATAAATTAAATAATAGTTCGATTAGTATCTGGATAGAGAATAGTATAGACGGATATAAAGTGTTAGTGTATTGCGGCCAGGCTCTTATAGAAACCAGGGACGCAATTATCACAAGAGAAAAACTAAGTAAAGTATTGCTAGAGTTAATGCAGAAGTATGGTCAGGCTTAAGGCTTGGCCTTTTTATTATGCGCTAAAGGCTGAAGCGTGTTCGCTCATGCTCGTGGTAAACCACTCGCATTCGCTAGCTCACTCGCTACCGCTCGCTCGCAACAAGAGCAAAGAGTACGTAATGTTAAAGGATGTGCGGCCTTAGCCTATGCGCACATTGAGACGCAATCCAAAGATTCCTTAAACGGCTTTGGGCGCTTTTATTTAAGGGGATTTATGGTGTTTTTATATATAAGTGAAAACCATAACAATAATAAAATAAATGTTATAAAAGAGATACTTTGTTATGTTTGCTAACCCTTATAGTTCTTTATAGCCTTAGCAAACATAACAAAGTTCTTATTTAACAAATTTAATATAAATATAATGGAGGTCTTATTTATGATATTAAAATAGGGAGATAAAATAACATTAAAAGAAATAGCTTTAATATTTAATGTGTCTTATGGACGTATTAGATAGAAAGGACCAAAAGAAAGATACTTAAATAAACTTAGCTAGTTATGTAAGTATCATTTCGAGAAAAAGAAAATAGTCATTGATGAAGTGTTTTATTCAACTTATGATCAGTATAAAGGAGATAAGATACGAGTATTAAAATACTTCATTGATAGATTCTCAACTGATGATGAAATGTATCCACATGAATTAAATAGTTATAGTGGAATGGCAAGAGAACTACAAGATATATATCCTGAAACTTATGGTTTGTTATCCGAATAGACAGTCATAAAAAGAATTAAACCAGTAGCAGAATATTATTTTGGCCAGACTCTATTGTGTCATTCATTGCCATCTTTTGATGATAAAGGTGAAATAGGATATAAAGAATATGTTTGGGCTATTAAAAACTATGACTGCGAAAATAGCTATAGATACTTAACAGAAGATGAAGATAAATTATTCTTAGAACTATCTTCTAAATATTATGATAAAGAGCATATTGAATTCAAAGAAAGAAATGTACATGAAACAGCTTTATTAATCTATGCAATAGAAAAGAATGAAGATGACTGGTTAAATAAAATAACTGGTGCGCAATTAATTCAGATGTTAAATAAGAATTATAATTAGAAGAGATTCTTTATTGAAGTAATTCAGAAGTTCAAAGCGGCCAAAGGTGAATAGTTAGTTAGAGCAACAAGATACTAGATTGAGTTGAGTATGGGACTAGAGAAAATAAAGAAGGATTATGAAGAATTAACAAGTGAAGGTAAATGAATGCGGCCAAAGGTAGAAGATAGTATTGTATTTTTATTTTCAATACTATCTTTTATTTTTCTGTTTAAATAAAAGGTGCTGTTTTGCTTCATCTCTGGACAGTAAAAATATTTCATAAATAAGCACCTTCTTCCTTGCAGCCTTGCTTTTTATAAAAATATTTGCTATAATAAAGATATCACAATAGAAAACAGAATAAAGAAAGGACGATTATTTGATGCGTTTAACTCCCAAGGAGTACGGTGCATTAGATATACTGCTATCATCAGTTAGTTTAAGCGAACTAATCAATGCGGCCAAAGCAGGATTTTTATCTGAATCCGCACATGATGATACAAGCAGTTCAAGCGAATTAGCGCAACTATGCACCTTCTTACAGTCATCGTTAAATGATGATTGAAATGAAAGCTGAACTCGAAAGAGTTTAGCCGAGCCCTGGTTAGCGCGTACTAACTGGTGTAAAAACGCGTCAAAAAGTTGTTCTTGATTAAGTTAAGCCGCTTCCTGAAATGCGGCTTATTTTGTTATATTTTAGATAATCATAGTTGCGGCCCGGCGTTGGTTAGTCATGACTAACTAACTACTTTTATTTTTGAAATGCGTACAAACTAGACCAGTAACTAAATCCCGAAAAGCCGCATGAACACTAGCTTTTTGACCCGCCGGGATGAGTAATTAAAGAACAAATGAATGAGTAACTCTTTGCTATTGTTGTCTATTGTTAGAGGCGGTTAGTTTAAGCTAACTAACTAATGAGTATAAAAAAAGGAGGGCTTTTCAGCCCTCTAAAATTTTAATCTAAAATTTCAACATAATAAACCGTGATACCTTCATTTGTTAAAGCGTTCACAATGCCATCAACTCCGCCCTTTGCTTCAACTTCGCCGGGGGTATATTCGGTATAACCCTCAGAACCAGGAATTCCATTATCGTGCCAAACGATGATACAAAACATAATTAATACCTCTTTCTTTCTATTGCCTTTTAGGCGTTTCGCTCTTTCTGATTATATTATACCACAAATAAATCATTTGTCAATAGGTAATACAAAAAAAATAGAAAAAATAATTTCGTCGAAAAACTTGATAATCTAGTCCAGACGTGGCATAATAACTAGTGTAAAGGACGGAAGAACCACATTAAGTTAATTATGAACAACCAATAGCAAAAAAGAAAAGCGAGCCGAGGTCCGCAGGATTAAATATTATTAAACGCGCATGAAATCTTTCAGATAGTGACGACAACCATGGAGATAAAAGTATGCGTTCCCATTCTTATTATAATAGATTTTGTGCCGCCGGGGTTTATCTACTCTACCCGTCTGGACGAAAGCCGCGACCGCCATTTCGTCATTCACTTCATAAACCGCAATACCGAATACGTTGCTAATGCTCTTGTAGCCGATGGCTTCTTTCATTTTTATTTCCTCCTATTGTCCTTTTAGGTCTATCTGCTTTCCACGCTTTTATTATATCATGCGGCGAGGGAAACGTCAACCCTAAAAATTTTCTTTTTCCTATTGACAAACACCTGCCGCGGAGTTATAATATACACAGAAACAAGGAACACTACACAAGAGCAAAGGAGATAATATTATGAAACACTTCAGCATGACGAATCAGAAAGCAATGGCACTTGATATTACTTATCCTTTTGGTCGGCGTTTTGCAAAGGCCGCATATTGGGAAGCGGCTAAGGAGGATGTAATGTTTGAGGCGGCGCAGGCGGAAGCTGAAGCCTATGAAGATTATGTGATGGGGCTGTAAAGCCCCTTTTCTTTTTGCCTTTTGCTATTGACATTCATTCCATTTTGTGCTATACTAGTATCAGAAGGGCGGCAAGGAGAGGGCGCAGGAGGGAGAGAAC
>ERZ1643247.67-NODE-67-length-136384-cov-47.871803_pt1 | contig 136384 bp, 100 predicted proteins | sample MGYA00579264_ERZ1643247 | MGnify/ENA primary metagenome ERZ1643247 (study PRJEB29033, sample SAMEA4952262) | chicken gut metagenome | biome: Broiler Chicken; feature: Gastrointestinal Tract; material: Caecum | place: Ireland | collected 2018 | study: Broiler... | reverse complement strand
AAAAACGAATAATAAGACACTCTACCTGTCCGCAGGTATCACCCAAAAAAAGAAACGCTGCCGGAAAGCGGCGTTTCTTTTTATCTATGGCATAGGCGGTGTTACGCGCCGCCTGTCGCCCGAGTTGCCGTATCGTCTTTATCCGCGGCGCATTCAATCTTCTATCTGAATAAGGACGGCGCCCTGCTTTGCCTGGCACATGGGGCATTCTGTCCACGCCTCTTTGGAAGTGGCTTCGTAGCCGCAGTCGCCGCACTTCCACTTTATCGGCTGGGGCTTTTTATACATACTTCCGTCCTTCATCTGCGTATAAAGCTGCGTGAACAGCTTGTTATGGCAGGTTTCCACCTGCGTGAGGTTTTCAAAAAGTCCCGCCACGTCCTTGAAGCCTTCTTCGCGCGCCGTCTTGGCAAACGCGGAGTAAATTTCCACTTCCGCTTCCTCGTCGTCGGCGGCAAATTTCAGGTTGTCGAGCAGATTCCACTTTTCCTTGAAAGGATAGCCGGAATTTACGGGCAGATTGTTTATCGTGCCCTTGTCCGCCGACTCTATAAAGGTGTAGAGCATACGCGCGTGCTGGAATTCGTTGTAGATAACGTCGTCCACAAGCGCCGCCAAAGCCTTGTAGCCCTGCTGGGTTGCGCCGTAAGATACGAAGCGGTATCTTACCATTGCCATACATTCGCCCGCAAAGGCGTTTGTCAGATTCTGAAAAGTCTTACTGTCTTTAAGTTGCATACTAACTCCTGTAAATTTTATTACGGAACCGGGCGGAACAATCAAATATGTCCTTTCGGAACAATTCCGCAAGCGCCGCACGGATGCCGTCCTGTAAAGTGTGGGCATAATAAAAATTTTTATTCTGTGTGCTTTTTGCCCTTAAAGCACATACAATGAATTATGGCATTTGAAGAGAATCTGAAAAAATGCGGCTGCGCGATAAAGCGCGACTGCCGCCTGAAAAGTTCTTTCGGCGACGAATTTACCATTAAAACCGCCGTATTTCCGTCCGACTTCACCGCCGCGGCAAAAGCGGCGAAGGCGTGTGGCGGCGCGGTGTATCTGGGCGGAATCACCAACACGCTCGTTCTCGGCGATATTGATATTGCCGTATGTATGCGCGGAATGAAGGGGATAATAGACGGGGAGCGCGATTTATACGTCATGGCGGGCGAAAGTCTGGCTTCCGTCTGCAGATGGGCGCGAATGCGCGGGCTTTCGGGTATGGAACAGCTGTGCGGAATTCCCGGCACGGTTGGCGGAGCCGCGGCGGGAAACAGCGGCTGTTACGGCAGGGAGATAAGCGACGTTCTGGTGTATGCGGACGTTGCCGCCGGCGGCAGGATAGAACGGCTGTACGCCAAGGACATCGACTTTTCCTACCGCCGCAGTTCGTTAAAGGGCGCGGGGCTTATTCTGGGGGTAATGCTCCGCCTTACGCCGTCCGACGGAAATAAAATAGAAGAGGATATGCGCGTATGGCAGGCGTTGCGCGCGTCTACCCAGCCGGGACGGCCGTCCCTGGGCTGCACTTTCAAAAAGTGCGGAGATATTTCAAGCGCGTATTACATAGAACAGGCGGGATTCAAAGGAACGGCAGTCGGCGGCGCACAGGTGAGCGAAAAACACGCGGGTTTTATAGTGAATACGGGCACGGGCACGGCGCGTGACTATTACGAACTTGCGGAAAAGGTAAGGGCGGGAGTACCGTCTCCGCTCGAATACGAAATAGAAATTATAAATAATATGGCGTAAACGTCAAATTCCACTCCTCCGGGAAGCGTTCGGAAAAAGGTTTAATATAAATGTCGGCGGAGCAATACTACTCCACCGACCGAAATTACTTGCCCAGACAGAATTTGGAAAAAATGGTATCAATAATCTTTTCGTCCGCCGTATCGCCCGTTATCTCGCCGTAAGCGGAATAAGCCGCTCTCAAATCGAGCAGGGTACATTCGGCAGGGACTTCGTCAAAGCCTTCCTGCGCGGATTTGAGGCTTCCTAGGGCGCGTTCCAAAGCCTCTTTATGGCGTATGGAAGTGATGAGTTCGCCGCCCGAATCTATATTTTTGCCCAGAACCGTTTCGACTATCACGTCTTTAAGTTTGTCCAGATTTTCACCCGTTCTGGCGCTTATCTTAAGCCCTTTTGCGCAGGAGAAATTCTTGAGGTCACTCTTGTTCACCACGTCTATTACGGGAGTGTTTTCGCCTACGTCCTTCAATAGCTCGGACTTTTTCGCATTGTTAGGGCGGCTTCCGTCCGTAACAAAAAGCACTATATCGCTTGATTTGGCAATATCCCTGCTTCGGCTTATGCCCATGCTCTCCACGACGTCGCTGCTTTCCCTCAGTCCCGCGGTGTCCACAAAGCGCAGGGTAATTCCCTTCCATTCGAGAGCTTCTTCTATGCTGTCGCGCGTGGTGCCGGCTATGTCGGTCACAATCGCCCTGTCGCGGCCGGTAAGCGCGTTGAGCAGGGAAGATTTTCCCACGTTGGTTTCGCCTACTATCGCCACGGTTATGCCGTTTTTCACCACCGACCCGGCGCGGCAGGTGGACAGCAGTTTTTCCGTTTTCTCTATAAGCGCGTCCAGAACGGGCACGGCGGCAAGGCGCGCCTCTTCTTCCATCTCTTCGGGATAATCCAGCGCCGCTTCCATGTGCGCAATTACGTCCAGAAGGGGGGAAGTAAGACCGTGCACCGCCGCGGATACCCCGCCCGTCGCAAGCCTGTATCCGGCGTTGACTGCGGCGGCGGAATCGCCGTTTATCATATCTATCACGCCTTCGGCGTCGCTCAAATCCATCTTGCCGTTCAAAAACGCGCGGCGCGTGAATTCGCCCCTGTCGGCTATCCTCGCGCCCGCGGCGCAAACGCCTTCCAGCACATGCCTGAGCAGGGCGGCTCCGCCGTGGCAGTGCAGTTCCGCCACGTCCTCGCCCGTGTAAGAGTTGGGCGCGGCAAAAAGTACGGCAAGCGCTTTGTCGCGCACGCCGCCGCAATCCAGTTTGCCCAAATACATCATATAGGGGGTCGCTTTTGAAAAACTTTCTATTTTGTACGGCTTAAATATGCGTGCGACTATATCGCGCGCTTTTTCACCGCTTATCCTTATGATTCCCACCGCGCCCGTGCCGAGCGGAGTGGCTATTGCCGCTATCGTGTCCATACGGTTATTATATCACCTTGCGGCGGATATGGCAAGAAAGCGCCGCGGTGTGAAATTAAGAGCGGGGCGCGCCGTCACGTCGGGAAACGGGTGCGCCGCAGGAAGGGCAGAACTTATCCGTTTCCGCAAGCGCCGTTCCGCATTGCGTGCAAAAGCGCGGCTTTCCGTCCTTTTCGTCTTTTGCGGGAGTTGTCGGCGCCGGGGGCATTACTCCGGGCAAAGGGGAGGTGTTGTCCAGATTGGGCGCGGCGTTTATCATGGCGCCCATCATCGCGGGCATGGACTGCAACCGCGCGTTATGTTCGGCAACTGCCTCTTCTTCACTCACGTGCAGTTCGGTTTTTGCCAGCATTACGCTTCCCACAAGTTCGTACCCGGGCAGATTGCCGGTATCCAGCATCGCCTGCGCAAGTTCTATGGAATTGCTCTCCATGGAAAACACGTCCAAAAGTAAAATTTTGTCGCGCGACTTAATGGTGTTTACCGCCGCTTTTACCCTGGCGTATTGCATCGCTTTGTAATTTCCGAACGCTAAAATCAGCATGCCCGCCATTATGCACAGCATGGGTATGGGCATAAAGGGCAGTATCGTGCCGGCGGAATCGTCCGAAAAAGAAACTGCCATTATCGCAATCACCCCCGCAAAAGCGAGTATGGCAATCGCGGCTCCGACGGCGCGAAGAACGCGCATGGAATTATACCTCTTTTCTATATTCGGCACCACGCATATGGTGGGCAAAGAAACTCTTACCATAAAAAGCCTCCTTATGCAAACAGCTTTGCTATATTATAGCATATGACGGTACCCGTAGCCAACCTCAGTAGAACACATTTTACGGTAAAACATAAAATATGTGTATATGTCGGGTTGTAAAATGCTTTGCTTTCAGCGGGAGCGCGTGGCGCTCCACCCATGATAATCTGCGAAGCAACCAAGCTATAATGCCAAATTGCTTTCTTCGCAGAGTAATCAGCCTGCGGCGGCTCGCCGCACGAAAGCAGTACGATTAAAGTGTTCTACTGGGACCCACTACGGGTACCCGTTTCAATAATATTTTCCGCGCGGAACAGGGCGAAGACCATTTAATTCCGCCGCTGTGCGCGAAGTTGTAAAAATTACAAATTTCGCTGTTGACAGATTTCCGCATATAATATATAATGTAATATCCAAGGGGCTGTTCCGGCATTCGACGGGGAATGGCGGGCGGAGTAAGCATACCGAAGGCTCGTCTTCGTAAAAACGGAAATTAAAATTAAACGCAAACAACAACAAAACCGAGAGCGCTCAAACTCTCGCCTTCGCTGCTTAACTTATAGCGAAGTGTCGGGCGGGTAGGTCCGCGAACCCGTTCCGGCATCATCCAGCGGAACAGGGCAACCGCATCGCCGCGCTGCGGATTGCAAGACCAGCGGCTCTCCGATAGGCAGGCTTGCCGTTTGGCCGGCTTAAAGGGAATAACAACAATCGGCTAAGTATGTAGAAGTCGCCGCTTCAAGTTTTTCGGACAGGGGTTCAACTCCCCTCAGCTCCACCAAAAAAGGACGTCCTGCAAGGAACGTCCTGTTTTTTAGGTAAAACAGAGGGGAGTGCAGCCCTGTGCAGGCTTGTGCCTGCGACAGGCTGCACGCGATTGTACCTTCGGTATTCCCTGACGGCAATCGCTGTAAGGCAACTCCCCTCAGCTCCGCCAGTCAAAACCTAAAACGAACCACTATTAGGTGAAAGTAGTTTTAGGTTTTTTCTTTCTTGTTTCACTGGTTTGTTTTCAAAGTGTTGAGAAAACGCTACCAATTACAAATAAAGATCGCATACAAAATGGCGTTAAAACTCAGAGCATGCCGCCCGTTCCCGTGCGCTTTGAGTTTTGCCTTGTTCCGTCGATTGCCTACGGGGCGCTTGAACGGCGAGGCGCAGCCGAGCCGCTCGCTTATTCATTTATTCAAGCACTCGCCATAGTGCCATATGAAGTTTTTCAAGAATAAACATTTGCATACTGAATAGTCGTTGAAAAACTTAAAAATTAATGCTATAATATAAATATCGATTCCAGAATCGAGGTGAGTTAATGCGTTTTTTAGGAAATAAAACAAGGATGCTGGAAAATATTCAGTATGTTATAGATGAAAACAATATAAATGGAGAAGTGTTTTGCGACTTATTTGCGGGTTCAGGGTCTGTTGGAGATTATTTTAAAAATAGATTTAAAATAATTTCTAATGACTATCTTTATTCTTCAAGCCTAATAAATAAGGCAAAGCTCTCTAATAGTACGATACCGAACTTTTCTAATTTTATAGAAAAGTTCGGTCAAAATCCATTTGATTATTTCAATTCAAAAACATATATTGCCGATTCACAATATTTTATCACAAATAATTATTCACCTACTGGTGGACGTCAATACTTTAGTGTTGAAAATGCTGTTAAAATAGATGGTATCAGAATAGAAATTGAAACCCTTTATAAAGACTTTGTTTTGTCTGTAAATGAACGCGAATTTCTTTTAGCATCTTTAATTGAAAGCGCTATGGGAGTTTCAAATACAACTGGAACGTACGAGGCGTTTCTAAAAACGTGGGATAGACGTGCTTTGAAACAATTTATATTAGAGCCAATTGTCATCAACAATGTCAAACCTCTGGCTATTAATACCGTTTACAATAAAGATAGCAATGAACTGATTAGAGCAATTAGCGGAGATATTTTATATATAGACCCTCCTTATACTATTACGGATTACAATGCTGCATATCATTTGCTTGAAAGCATTGCAAAATATGATTATCCTCAAATAAATGGCATCACTGGACGAAGAAAAGAAATCCATGGTAAGTCGAAATATACACGCAAAGAGCAAGCTCTTATAAATTTTGAGGACTTATTTCGTCAAGCACAATTTAACGACATATTAATTAGCTATAGCACTCAAGGATTGGTGTCTGTAGAAGAATTATGTTCTTTGGCAAAACGTTTTGCCAAAAACAAAGAAGTAAAAGTTTACCACTTTCCTTATAGAGAATACAAAAATATTCGCCAAAGTAAAAAAGGTGAAAATTTAAATGAGGTAATTCTATACTTCAAAAAAGACCGCAGTATAATACGCTCACCCCTGAACTATACAGGTAGCAAGTATTCCATTTTTAATGAAATACTTCGTGTATGCCCAAAACATATTTCCACATTTGTAGATATTATGGGAGGCGCCTTTAATGTGGGTGTAAATATTGTCGCCCAAAACGTCATTTATAATGAATTACTTCCTCATACTTACAACATAATTAAAATGCTATTAGAAGAAAATAAAAATGATGTATTGCTTAAAGTGAATAAAATAATCCATTTTTATAATTTACAAAAAGCCGATAAAGAATCGTATATTAGATTGCGTAACCACTATAATCAGACAAAAGACATATTTGAATTATTTGTTTTACATATGTATTGTTTCCAAAATCAAATGAGATTTAACTCTAAAATGGAATTCAATACACCTATCGGAAACTGCTCTTTTAACGAAAGTCTTGTTGAACGCATACTTTCGTTTACTCCAAAAACAACTAATGTAAGACTTTTCAATAAATCTTATGCCGAAGTGGATTTAGGCGCAGTGGATAAGGATAGCGTGTTCTATTTTGACCCACCTTATTTTATCACCAATGCCACTTATAATGATGGTAAACGTGGTTTTGTTGGGTGGAATGCAGACGAAGAAACAAAACTGCTTGATTATATCGCAGATTTAGACTCAAAGGGCTTTAAATTTATATTGTCCAATGTAATATATCATAATGATGAAACGAACTACTTATTGGCGGAATGGATAAAAACACATAATTATAATGTAAAGAACATTGATAATGTTGGGGCAAAAAATAGTAGAGACGAAGTATTGATTACAAATTTTGATTGGAGGAAAAGTTTATGAGCCAAAAATTAGTTATTCAGGAATCGTTTTTTAATTCGGTCATTAAAAATATTGAAATCATAAAAGAAAAAGGGTTTGCAAATGTTGATTTATTTTTCCAAGGGATAATTAAAAAACTAAATGATGAATTTAGTTTTTTGGAAATAGACGGATATAGGTTTTCTCTCTCAGAAGAAAGCAAAGAATATAGTCAATATGGTGCATTCATTGAAGGCTCCGATTTGCCTTATGAGAAAATAATTATATTTTTTACGCCTATATCTTCTAAGCAGGGTAATGTAATCATTGAGCAGAGTTTAATGCCTACAATATGCAAGCAGATGAACTTGGATATTACCTTTTTGCTCAATGCCAAATACAAGAAAATAGTTGTTCTCACATCAAAAATTAATTCAGCAAATGAAGTGAGTATTACATATAACAAATTGCAAATGGATATTAATAGTCTAAATACTATGAATTTTGACGTAATTCCATTTTTTGCAATAAAGAATCTTTCTACCGATACTTATTTCAATTCTTTGACTGAATATTTAGAAATGTCAAATTTTTTGCAAAAAAAGGCATATGCGAATTCGCAAATCCAACTAATGTGGGTCAAAGACAACACTTTATATGGTCATTGCGAAAAAAGTCAACTGAAAGGTGAATTCCAAAAATCTTTTTGTTTTAGGTTTTTGTCTGCTATATTTGCGGGTGGTAATGACTTTAAATATAATATTGATGGAGTATTAAACAAACTTGACAGAACCGATAATCAGTTTGGTAACTTAAAAAATTTTGTTGAGTATGCAAATACAAGTATATTAAAACCTACTGGTTTAATAACGCCAAAAGATGACGATATTATAGAGGGCGATGATGATATACAAGACATAGACAACATACATAGAGTCCCTGACAGAGGTATCGACCCGACAGGCAGAAAACGATTTAAAACCCAAAGAAAAATTCGCGATTCAGTTTTGGAAAAGGCGCACTATATGTGTGACTGCGATGACGCAAAACATTTTTATTTCGAATCAGTGGATTTGCATAATTATGTTGAAGGACATCATGTTGTTCCTATGAATAGGCAGGAAGAGTATTATTTCTACGAAAATATTAATCTTGATGTTCCTAATAATATAGTGGCTTTGTGCCCAACCTGCCACTGCCAAATTCACTTAGGCAGTCGTCAAGCGAGATTAAAAATACTAAGTGAATTATATGTGAGAAATAAAGCTAGATTACTAACCATAAACCCAAATTTAACGCTCTCAATATTAGCATCATATTATAATATTGGATTAGAAGATGAAGAAGAACGTGATTGGTTAAAACGAGCAGAAAAAGTTGTTGCTGACAAAAAGAACTCTCATACTTAGAAATTCGTTTTACGTTACCACTTCCCCACAAAAAAGGGACGTCCTGCAAGAAACGTCCTGATTTTCTGCAAAATGACAGCAGTGCTGCGTTATGAGTGCATAATGTTTACAACAGAGTTTAAATATTTTTTGTAACGGGAATTTCGGGCAGGAAAAACAGGGAAGGAAGCGAAAAGCGCATGTTTTCCGCAAACCTATCCTTGTATGCTTAGATAATTTCGACGCGGATTATTTGCCCTGCAGATACGTCATTTCGACCTTGTAGCCGTTTTCCTGCAGGCTCTGCAAAGCGCGCAGATAGCCGTCCGAGCGCAGGAAGAAGTACATGGTTTCAAACGTGCTTGCCGGTACGACGCTGACTTCCGCGGAGGCGAAAATTTTGGCAAGGTCGAGCAGTACGCCCATCATCTCCCTGTTCACGGGAGGGGCTATGCGTACGGCGCGCCATCCGTCGTTGCGGGAGACGGCTTCCTGCGGAACTTCGTCGCTGGGACAGATTACGGAACAGCCTTCGTCGGTGTGTGCGAAAAAGGCGACGCCGAATTTGTTCAAATCAACTGGCGCATCCTGCCTGAAAGAGCAGATGCTGAAAGGTTTTTCTAAAGCTTGTATTATCATATGTATCACCCTACAATGACAATTATAGCACACAATCGCGTTGTTTACAAGGTTTTTTGCGAAATTGACATAATTTTAACAATACAAAACATAATGTTTTAAGTAATTGAGATTTCGTAAAAGATATATTTAACCGGGTGTAAAAAGAGGGTAAAAAAGCGGCGAAAACAGGCTCTTTGTCCGAAAAAGCGCAGACGGACAATGCCGCCGGCGTCATAAAACGGCGGAGGCGTATGCGCGAAAACCGTAACGAAAGGAAAAAACTGCCGGGCAGCGGCGGAAGCGGAGCAAGCGAATTTTCACGCCCGCATTAAAATCCGTACACCCGTAGCGGACCTTGGCGGAGCGCTTTTATCGCACCGCTTTCGGGCGGCTTGCCGTCGCGCTTTTGCAAAACGCGGAAAATACGGCTATTATCGGTATTTACTTTTGTAAAAAGGCGTGTTATAATAATAAAAGAAGTGAAGGGGCAAAGCCCTTTGACTGCGGAGGGAATTATGCAGACATTACTCACGGAAGGCGATCTGCTCGATAATAACGGCAAACTTATTCAGGCGGGTTATTCCACCTATCTTGCGAAAAAATACGACAGGAGCAGGATAAGCGCGTCGAAATTCAGAATCAAGGAGTGGGATTACTACGCGATTACGGACGGAGAAGTCTTTCTCTGCCTGACCATTGCGGATATAGGATATATTTCCATGGCGAGCGTTTCGCTTGTGGACACCCATTCCAGGGCGTTCAAAACGCAGTCGGCAATAGGCTTACTGCCGCTGGGCAAGACGGGCTTTCCTTCCACCTACGAAAGGGGCGACGTTTCCCTGCGCATAGGCGGGAAAAAGCTGTCCTTTGTCAACGACGGCATCTACCGCAGGCTTTATTGCGAATATCCCAAATTCCGCGACGGCAAAACGCTGGTTGCGGATATAACGCTTTCCCAGCCCCAGGCGGAAAACATGGTTATAGCCACTCCGTTCAAGGAAAACGACAAGGCTTTTTATTACAACGCCAAACTCAACTGCATGACGGCTTCCGGCTACTTCGAGCTGGGCGGCGCGCGCCGCGACTTCGACCCCGCAAAATCGCTGGCGGTGCTCGATTGGGGCAGGGGCGTGTGGACGTACGAAAATACATGGTATTGGAGCAGCCTTTCCGCATACGTGGACGGAGAGAAGTTCGGCTTTAACCTCGGCTACGGATTCGGGGACACGTCGGCGGCTTCGGAAAATATGCTGTTTTATAAGGGCAAAATGCACAAGCTGGGCAGGGTGGAATTCGACATCCCCTCGTTGCCCGGCGGCGAAAGCGACTTTGAAGGGGAATGGAAGATGACGGACGACGAAGGCAGACTCGACCTTACTTTCCGTCCCGACGTAGACAGACACGACGGCATAAGTCTGGGCGTGCTGTGCACCCGTCAGCACCAGGTGTTCGGCGGATTTTACGGCACGGCAAAGCTGGACGACGGCAGTATAATAACACTTAACGGACAAAGGGGGTTTGCGGAAAAAGTTTACAACAAATGGTAATCCGCACAAAAAGATATGAACATTTGGCACGACCTCGATGAGAGCAGGATTGCTCCCGAAAATTTCATTGCCTGCATAGAAATTTCCAAGGGCAGTAAGAACAAATACGAAGTGGATAAGGATACGGGTATGCTCAGGCTCGACCGTATTTTGTACACGTCCACGCACTATCCCGCCAATTACGGCTTTATTCCCCGTACATATGCCGACGACGGCGACCCGCTCGACGTGCTTGTGCTGTGCAGCGAACCGCTTGTGCCCCTTTCTCTGGTGCAGTGCTACCCGATAGGGCATATCACCATGATTGACGACGGCGCCGAGGACATTAAAGTAATCGCCGTGCCTTTCAAAGAGCCGAATATGAACTGCTACGAGGATATATCCCAGCTTCCGCCGCATATACTCAACGAAATAAAACACTTCTTCGGCGTGTATAAACAGCTGGAAGGCAAGATAATGACCGTGCTGGAAATATACGGCAGAAACGATACCGATAAAGTCATAGCAAAAGCTATGGCGGAATATAAAGCCCGATACGTGAAAGATTAAAATGACCAGATTGTCGATTTATCGCCCTCCGCTGTGGGTAGCGGCAGGCATTGCCGTGGGTATCTCCTCGGCATTTTTCTTGCCTGTGCTGGCTACAGCCGCCCTAACAGTGCTGTTTTGCATTGTTTCCCTTATTATGTTTGTAACGGGAAGGGTGAAAAAGGAGTTTGTGCTGTTTTCCGCGGGACTGTTTCTCGGCGCAATGGCAGCCACTTTGTATGCGGCGCTTTTCCCGTCGGGCAGCTATGAAGGCGAGATTGCGGGCAGGATAACTGACGCGTCTAACTGCAACTCTTACGGAGAGTGCACGCTTGTGGACGGCGGATACCTTCTGGAACTGGACAGCCTTACGGTTAACGGCGAAAGCGTGAGAGGTAAGGCGAGTTTGTATCTTCCGTTTTACGTGCGCGGGGATATGGACGTGGGCGAGTACATACGTTTTACGGGCAGTCTGACGGGCGCGGAGTTTTCCGCAGGCGAATACGACAGCCTTATGGGCGCGAAATACGGAGTATATTACACGGCGGCGGTTTCCGATTACGCGTTTTCGCTCACTCCGGGCAAGGTGACCGCGGTGGAACAGGTGCGCTTTGCGGTGAGGAACGCGCTTTTGGACAACTGCAACGGCGTGACCGCCAACTTTTTGTTCGCCATGATTTTCGGCGACACTTCCTATCTTTCCTATTCCGTGGCGGATTCCTTCCGCAATACGGGCACGGCGCACCTTTTCGCCGTTTCGGGTCTGCACGTGGCGCTCTTGTTTTACGCGTGCAGTGCGCTTCTGAATAAAATCCGCATGCCCAAAGTCATAGCGTTCGGAATAGACTGCTTTATTCTTATAGGGTACAGCGCGCTTTGTTCTTTTTCGCCTTCGGTTTTAAGAAGCGCGGTGATGATTCTGGTAAGCGTGCTTTGCAAAATGGGGTATGAGCGGTACGACGCACTTACCGCAGGCGGTATTTCCGCAAGTCTGCTCCTGCTTTGCGCCCCGTACTTTTTATTCGACGCGGGCTTTTTGATGAGTTACGGCGCTGTGTTCGGCATTATCGGAACGATGAAGCCCGTTTCAAACGTACTGCGCAAAGTGCTGTGGCGCCCCTTGGCGGACGGAATCGCCATAACGATTTCTTCCAATATAGGCTTACTGCCGTTTATGTTCCTCTACTTCGGAACGGTGCCGCTCGCCACCATTCCCGTAAATCTGATAGTCTGTCCGCTCACTTCGCTTTTCTATCCCTTTTTGCTCGCCGCCACCGTGCTCACCACGGTAATTCCGCAACTCGGCACGTTGCTTACGGTTGCCGCAGTACCTACTTACTACGCCATTCGTTTCGTGCAGGCGGCGGCAGAGGTTTCTTCCGTCGCGCTCAACGCCACGTTTTCACCGCTTTTGTGCGTTTATTACTATCCGCTTCTTGCATGCGCGTCCACCTTCTCCGTTGCGCCGTCGACTATCAAAAAGGTATGCGCGCTTTTGTGCCTTTTAATCGTGGTTATCGCCTGTTTTGTCGTCGTGCCCGTGTAGGGAATAATTTCGGTTTCGGCAAAATTTCTTTATTTCGGGCTTCGGCAATATGGCGCAGTTCTGATAAAACTTTGCAGAAAAACATTAAAGTAATCCCTGATAAAAAGAAGCGGGATAAACCCGCGTCCTTTCGTTAAATTTACTTATTCAAAAAACCGTTTAACAGCGCGCTTACAAGCGAACGCGTTATTTCGCGGACGGAGTAGGTTTCGTATTTCACGCCCGCGCTCTCCATGGCGCGTTTTTGTTTTTCCGTGGCGGCGGTGTACGGATACACTCCGAACATAAAAGGGTACACCGCATATAAAAAGCGGGTATGTTCGTCCGCGGTAAGGGAAGGGAAGAATCGGGCGAGGCAGTCTCGCGTGGCTTGCAGGGCTTCGCCGTATGCGCGCTTGAACGAAATAAGGTTTTCTTCGCGGCTGCCCGCTTCCAGGTCGTATAAGTTCATTGCCACGAGTTTGAGCATACGCCCGCGCCGCGAAAGGGCGGAAGCGAACGCTTCGGCAAATTCGTCTACGGTCATCGACATATTTTCACAGATGCGTTTTTGATCTTCCGTCCAGCAACGGTATTCGCGTTCGAGCAGGGCGAGGAATATCTCTTCGCGCGTGTCGAAGTAGTTGTAAATTGACGTGCGCGTAAAAGAGGTGCGTTCGCTGATTTTGCCCGGTGTTATCTCCTTATAGGGCATTACGTCGTACAGATCCGCGCATGCGGTCACTATCTCTTCGCGGCGCGCTTTTGTGAGTTCTTCGGAAATTATAGCCATATCACTTAATTATTTCCTTTGCCCAGGCTCCCGCGCCGCGGTTTACGAGCTTGCCTTTTACCCAGACAGCGGTAGGACATACCTCTTTCATATGCCTTTCCGAGCCTTCTATGCCGCTTCCGCCCGAGGTGGCGAAGGGAATTATCTTCTTGCCGGAAAAATTGCCGCTTTCAAGGAAAGTGTCTATTATGGCAGGTTCCCTGTACCACCACACGGGGAAGCCGACAAATACCGTATCGTAGGGCGCAACGTCGATATCCGCCGCCATTTCGGGACGGCAGTTCATGTCCTTGCTCTCCAGGGTGGTGCGGCTTTTTTTGTCCATCCAGTTGAGGTCTGCGGAAGTGTAGGGCACGGCGGGTTTGATTTCCGCTATATCCGCGCCTACGCTCGAAGCGATTTCTTTCGCTGCGCGTGCCGTAACGCCGCTTGCCGAAAAGTAAGTTACCAAAATTTTGTTATCCATAATTCACCTTCTGTTTGATTTTTCCGCCCCTGCCCTTAAATTTCAAAGGCAGGGGAGTGATTTTTACCGTCCCTGCCGCAGAAAAAGCGGGGCAGGGGCGGAATTTTTTATTAAAGACTTTCTCTGAATATCTGCGCTATCTCTTCCGGCGTAAGCTTTTTATAACCGCCGTCCATGACGAGCGTGCTCTTCGTTAAGCCTTCTATCATGCCTTCGTTTGCGCCAAGCTCGGTGATATTCATGGCAAGGGAGAGTTCCTTCATCCACTTTTCCATTTCGTCAAGCCCTTCCTTTGCCACCTGCATATCGCTCTTGCCTTCGGGATTTACGCCCCATACGTTGATTGCAAAGCGCCTGAATTTCTGTACGCCGTAGGGGAGAATGTGGCGGTAGTAGGGAAGGGAAACCGCCGACAGCGTCATGCCGTGCGTGGCGTTTGTGTAAGCGCCGACCGCCTGACCCAGCATGTGCACCATCCAGTCCGTGCTTTTGCCGCAGGCGACCAGAGTGTTGAGCGCCCATGTCGCCGTCCACATAATGTTACTGCGCGCCTCGTAATTTTGCATATCCTTATTCGCTATGCGCGAAGAGGCGAGCAGACTGCGCATAAGTCCTTCCGAGATGTAGTCGGAAGTGTTGTCGTCTTCGCCCGAAAAATATTGCTCGCATATGTGGTTGAATATGTCGTATATGCCCGCAACCATCTGATAGTGGGGAAGAGTGAGCGTAAATTCGGGATTGAGGACAGAGAATTTGGGCATAACTTCCGTGCCGAAGACGTGCCCCACTTTCATCTTGGTATCGGTGTTGGTGATAACGCTGCCGCCGTTCATCTCGCTGCCCGTGCCCACCATGGTAAGCACACAGCCTACGGGAATTATTTTGCAGTCCGGCTCTTCGAATTTCACATAATATTTGTCCCATATGTCGCCTTCGCAGTTTACCGAAACGGACACCGCTTTGGCGTAGTCGCATACGCTTCCGCCGCCTACCGCAAGCAGAAAGTCCGCCTTGTGTTTGCGCGCAATATCCACGCCTTCAAGCAGTTTTTTATAGGTGGGGTTGGGCATAACGCCGGAAATCTCCGCCACGTTTTTGCCGCAGTCTTTTAAGATAGCCGTCACCTTGTCGTATATCCCGTTTTTCTTAATAGAGCCGCCGCCGTATATGAGCACCACGTTTTTGCCGTATTTGTCCAGCTCGCCCTTTAAGCAGTCCAAAGAATCTTTGCCGAAATAAAGCCTTGTGGGATTGCAGTAAGTAAAGTTGCCTAACATATATACCTCCGTAAGATATAGTTTGCGTTCCGCGCCCGGAAGGCGCGGTTGACACTCTGTCAACGCAATTATTGTACCGCTGTTTTGACACGGTGTCAATATATTTTTCGTAAAATTTTTTCTTCCGCAACATTATCCGCGTCCGGATAAAACCGCGCCTTCTGCGGATATTATGAAAAGCGGCGGGGCAAACAAACCGCAGATCTTAAAAATTCTCCGCGCCGCAATAAAGCCGTTTTCCGGAAGGGCAAATCCGCGTCCGGGCGTTGCACGCCCTGTTTTCAACCGCGGCAAGCGTATTCCGCGGCGTTTTATATTTGACTTTTATCCCGCAATGTACTAATATTATTGTATATTATTACCTTTCGGAGGCTTTATGCAGGGCAAATACACCGCGCCGATGGATCTCATCACGACCCAAAAGGCGATCAAATTCACCAAAGACACGTTCGAGCGCAATCTTGCGCACGCGCTGGAGCTTACCCGCGTATCCGCACCGCTGTTTGTGTTGCGCGACAGCGGTCTTAACGACAATCTCAACGGCTACGAACGCGCCGTATCTTTCGACATATTGCAGACGGGCAAGACTGCGGAAGTGGTGCATTCGCTTGCAAAGTGGAAGAGGTACGCGTTGCGCCAATACGGTTTTCCCGTGCATAAAGGGCTTTATACGGATATGAACGCAATCCGCCGCGACGAAGTGTGCGACGCACTGCATTCCATATATGTGGACCAGTGGGACTGGGAAAAGGTCATCACCGCGGAAGACAGAACGGTGGAATATCTGCGCGACACGGTCATGCGCATTTACGGGGCTATCCGCGAAACGGCGGCGCAGGCTTGCGAAAAATACGGCGTACTGCAAAACTTTTTAAGCGAGGAGATAACTTTCGTCACCACGCAGGAACTTGAAGACATGTATCCCGGCCTTATGCCGTCCGAGCGCGAAACCGCGTTCGTGCGCGAGCGGGGCGCGGCGTTTATCTGCGGCATAGGCGCGCCGCTCAAATCGGGCAAACCGCACGACGGCAGGGCGCCCGACTACGACGACTGGGCGCTTAACGGCGATATAGTGCTTTACTATCCCGTGCTTGACAGGGCTTTCGAAGTGTCCAGCATGGGCATAAGGGTGGACGCGAAGTCGCTGTCCGAACAGCTAAAAGCGGCGGGCGCGGAAGGCAGGGCGAAACTGCCTTATCATACGGAACTTCTTGCGGGTCGTCTGCCTCTTACCATAGGCGGCGGAATAGGTCAGTCCAGGCTGTGCATGTACATTCTCAACCGCGCGCATATCGGCGAGGTACAGGCGAGCATCTGGCCCGAATGGGAAAGAAAGAGCTGTCTTGAAAAGGGCATAACTCTGCTGTAAGAAAAAGGAGATATTATGAAACTCGGTGTTGTAGGTCTGCCCAACGTGGGCAAGAGTACGCTTTTCAACGCGATAACCCAGGCGGGCGCGGAGTGCGCCAACTATCCGTTCTGCACCATAGAACCCAACGTGGGCGTGGTTGCCGTGCCTGACGAGCGGCTTGACAAGCTGGCGGCGCTTTATAACAGTAAAAAAGTAACGCCCACGGTGCTGGAATTCGTGGATATAGCCGGACTTGTAAAGGGCGCTTCCCACGGCGAAGGTCTGGGCAACAAATTCCTCTCGCACATACGTGAAACGGACGCAATCGTGCACGTGGTGCGCTGTTTCGACGACGAGAATATCACGCACGTCGACGGCAGCGTAAATCCTCTGCGCGACATTGAAACGATAGAGTACGAACTCATTTTCGCCGATATGGAAACGGTGCAGAAGCGCAGCGCGAAGGCGCGCACTTCCGCAAAGGGCGGCGACAAAAAGTACGCCTGGGAAGCGGACGTTCTGGACGGTGTTTACGCCAAATTGGAGCAGGGCATTCCCGCGCGCATGATGGACTTTACCGAAGAAGAGCGCGAAGTTGTGGACAACTGCTTCCTGCTCACGGAAAAGCCCGTCATCTACGCCGCGAATATCGCCGAAAGCGAAATAGGCCAGCCGGATAACGACTATGTGAAAGCGGTGAAAAAGTACGCGGAAGAACACCGCTCGGACGCGATAGTTCTCTGCGCCAAAATAGAAGAAGACCTTGCGGGCATGGGCGACGAGGACAAGGCAATGTTCCGTGAAGAGCTGGGCTTGAAGGAAAGCGGACTCGACGTGCTCGTAAAGGCGTGCTACAAGCTGCTGGGACTTATCAGCTACCTTACCGCGGGAGAAAAGGAAACGAGGGCGTGGACGATAAAAGAAGGCACGAAAGCGCCCCAGGCGGCAGGCAAGATACACAGCGACTTTGAAAAGGGATTTATCCGCGCGGAAGTCGTGGATTGGCGCACTTTGCTCGAATGCGGCTCCTATACCGCCGCAAAGGAAAAGGGAAAGGTACGCAGCGAAGGCAAGGATTACGTGGTAAAAGACGGCGACGTCATCTTGTTCCGCTTTAACGTGTAGGGCGGCTCGACAGAAATAAAAGACCCGGGAGGGCGGGGATAAAATGGATTACAAAAAACTTTTGGCGGATACTGTTATAATCGAAGGGATAGAAAGCGAAGAGATAATGTTGCAGATAGTTCCTTCCAGGGACAAGGCGCACGGCGACTATTCGCTGCCCTGTTTCCGTCTGGCAAAGGCGGCGGGGAAGAATCCCGCGGAGCTTGCAAAGGAAGTTGTGGGCAGGATAGGCTGTTACAACTTTCTGGAAAAGGCGGAAGCCGCGGGTCCGTTCGTCAACTTTACCCTCAACAAGCAGGCATATGCCAAAGACGTGCTGGAAAAAGTGCTGTCCGCGGGCGAATATTACGGAAACAGCGACATAGGCAGGGGCAAGACGGTGTGCATAGACTACTCGTCCGTGAATATCGCCAAACCTTTCCATATAGGGCATCTGCTGAACACGGTTTTGGGCGCGGCGCTCTACCGCCTGCACAAAAAGGCGGGGTATCACACGGTGGGAATAAACCATCTGGGCGACTGGGGCACGCAGTTCGGCAAACTTATAGTGGCATACAAACTGTGGGGCGACGACAAGGACATAGAAAAGCGCGGAGTGCGTTCGCTTGTGGATATATACGTGAAATTCCATAAGGAAGCGGAGAAAAACCCCGTGCTTGACGACGAGGCGCGCGCCTGGTTCAAGAAGATAGAAGACGGCGACGAAGAAGCGCTTTCCATCTTCAACCGCTTCAAAAAGTCCACTTTGGAAGAGGTGGAGAAAATCTACAAGCGCCTTAACGTGACGTTCGATTCCTATGCGGGCGAAAGTTTCTATAACGACAAAATGCAGCCCGTCCTCGACCTTCTCACGCAAAAGGGGCTGCTCGTGGACGACGACGGCGCAAAAATAGTGCGCCTGGGCGACGACATGCCGCCCTGCCTGCTCGTGCGCTCGGACGGGGCCACGCTGTACGCCACGCGCGACCTCGCGGCGGCGTTCTACCGCAAAAAGACGTATAATTTCGACAAGTGCCTGTACGTGGTGGCAAGCCAGCAGAATCTGCATTTCAGGCAATGGTTCAAGGTGCTCGAACTCGCGGGCGAGGAGTGGTATAAAGACTTGTACCACATCGCACACGGCATGGTTTCGCTGGAAGAAGGCTCGCTCTCCACGCGCAGCGGCAACGTGGTCTATCTCGACGACGTTCTCAACATGGCGGTGAGCAAGAGCAGGGAGATCATAAAGGAAAAATCGGAAGATCTGCCCAATCCCGACGAGGTGGCGGAGCAGATAGGCGTGGGCGCGGTCATCTTCGGCGTGCTCTACAACAACCGCATAAAGGACATGACTTTCAGCTACTCGCGCGCGCTCAATTTCGACGGTGAAACCGGTCCCTACGTGCAGTACACCCAGGCGCGCTGCCGTTCGCTTCTGGAAAAGTGCTCTTATCCCGACTGCGACCCCGACTACTCCGGCGTTGCGGGCGAAGAGGCGGGTGAAGTGCTCAAACTTCTCGATTCCTACCCCGACGTAATTCTTTCCGCCGTGGAAAAGTACGAGCCGTGCTACCTCAGCCGCTTTTTGGTGGACCTGTCGCAGGCGTTCGGCAAATTCTACCTTGCCTGCAACATCGCCAAATCGCCCGACGCCGTCCGCAAGGCAAGGCTCATGCTCGTCAAGGCGGTCAGAGGCGTGCTCGCGGACGGACTTTCCCTTCTGGGAATCCAATCTCCCGAAAAAATGTAGAAATAAGGAAGGAATTTCAACGATTGCAGGGCGAAGCCGCGGCTTCGCCTTTTTGCTTTCGGAAAAATTGCCGTAAAAGATGGATAACGTTCGGGTTGCATAAAATAATCGCTTGTGGTATTATAATATTATAAATTTATATTCCGCGCCCGTACGGGCGGAAAAGGAGAGTTTATATGACCACATTAATGCAGCAGGAGATATTCTCCGAACCTCAGATGATAAAGCGCACGATAGATTCCTGCCGTCCCGTTGCGGCAGAGATCGCCAAAGCGGTAAAGGAAAGGGGCGTCGTAAAATTCGTTACGCTGGCGCGCGGCACTTCCGATAACGCCGCCACCGTATTTTCCTTCCTGTGTCCGCTCGTGACGGGAATACAGGTTGGCAAATTCCACCCCTCTCTTTACACCGTGTACAACACCAAGGTGGATATGAAGGATACCTGCATGATAATCGTGTCGCAGTCGGGTATGTCCAAGGACACGATAGACGTGTTCAACAAGGCAAAGGCGGCGGGCGCCATGACCGTGGCGGTCACCAACAATAACGAAAGCCCCGTGGCGCAGCAGGCGGACTTCCACCTGTTCATGGATGTTGAAGAGGAAAAGTCGGTCGCGGCTACCAAAACTTACATAGGCGAACTTACCGCGCTCGCCCTGCTTGCGGACGCGCTGGGCGGAAATATCGGCGCCGAGATAGACGAATATCCCGGGAAAATTGCCGGTATTCTGGAAAAATTCGATGAAATAGCCGTTGCCGCAAAGGGCATTTACAAGGAAAGAAGCAACATTATTTTAACCCGCGGCACCATGCTGGGCACGGGCGACGAATGCGCGCTGAAACTTACCGAATGCTGCTATATGTTCAACCGCGCGTTCTCTACGGCGAACTTTATGCACGGTCCCTTCTCGCTCATCGACGAAACCGCGAACGTAATTCTGCTTGCGCCTTCCGGCGTGTTTGAAGAAGAGTACAAAAACCTTGCAAAGCGCATTAAAAGCCTGGGAGGCAAACTCACCGTATTCAGCGACATTCCCGAAGTGCTGGAAGTTGCCGACAACAAGGTGGTCATGCCTGAGGCAAGCGACGTGACCGCGCCCGTAACATACGGCGTGGCGGTATCCCTGCTCGCGCTCAACGTGGGACTTGCCAAGGGTCTGAAAGTGGATACTCCCCGCAACCTGAACAAGGTGACAGTAACGCTTTGATGGACATAGCCGTTTTAGATAAGCAGACTCTTACCTGCGAAGGCGACGTGGACTTTTCGCCCATAGAAAAGCTGGGCAATGTCCGTTGGCTGCGCATCGGAAGCGAAGATGATATTATCCGCGGCGCGCGCGGCTGCACGGCTGTACTGTGCAATAAGATACTCATAACGCGCAGAGTGCTGGAAAGCCTGCCCGAAGTGAAGTACGTGGGCGTTTTCGCCACGGGCTACAACAACGTGGACTTAAAGGCGGCGCGCGAACTCGGCGTAACCGTGACCAACGTGCCCGGCTATTCGGGCGCGGCGGTGGCGCAGCACGTAATGGCGCTTATTCTGCACTTTTACTCGAAGGCGGACATCTACGACAGGGCGGTGCGCGCTGGCGAGTGGGAGGCGCAGGATTGTTTCAGCTACTTTCCCTATCCCATGCACGAAGTATGCGGCAAAACGCTGGGCATATTCGGCTTCGGGGATATAGGAAAAAGGGTGGCAAAAGCCGCCGCGGCGCTTGATATGAAAGTGCTGGTGCACACGCGCACTCTTCCCGAAAACTGCCCTTACGAACTTGTGGGCAAAAAGGAGTTGTTCAGCCGTTCGGACGTGCTGACCCTGCATTGTCCGCTTACGGAGCAGACGGAAAAACTTATAAACAAGGATACGCTGGCGCTTATGAAGAGCGGCGCGATACTCATCAACACCGCGCGCGGCGGACTTGTGGACGAGGACGCGCTGTACGACGCGCTTACGGGCGGCAGGATAAAGGCGGCGGCTTTGGACGTGCTCGGACAGGAGCCGCCGCGGGCAAACCGCCTTATCGGACTTGACAACTGCGTAATAACTCCGCACGTGGCGTGGGCGCCTGCCGAAACGAGGAACAGACTCGTCAGTCTGGCGGCGAAAAATCTGACGGCGTATATGTGCGGTATGCCCGTCAACACAATATGATAGGACATAACGGGCAGGGAAACCGCCCGTTCGATACGCGGCGGGTAAAGCCGGGTAAAAACACAAAAAAATAATTTCCCGTCCTGCGGCGTGGCATAACCGCTTCGGCGTAAATGTTTTCGGATAATGCGCAGGTCGGGCAGATAAACAAAGGGGTAGAATATGAAGACGTTTTTAAAAAAGATAGCAAACCAACCAAGGCGGCAGTTATTGCTCACCGCCATGGCGGAAGCGCTTGCGGTTGTGGCGTTCGGCTTGTTTTTCGCCAAGGGCGTGACGGACGCGGGCGGCGACGGAATAGCCTCCTTCCGTATAACTTTTTATTCAATGGCGCATTCGTTCTACTTCAACGCGCCGCTGTTTATCGGCTTTATATTGCCCGTGTTTGCGGTGCTGTTCACCTTTATACCCAATAAAAATTCAAAGGTATATCTCGCGCCCGCGGTTATATTGCTTGCGTGCGGAATCATGGTTGCGTGCACGTACCAATGTTATCTGCTCCCCTTTACGGACGAGTATGCGGAAATGGTGACCGAAAGCGGCACGCATATCGCGCCCGAAGCGGCGGTTGCCTCCGCGTTTATACTGCTTGCCGCCGTGCTGGAAGCGGTAAAGGCTTTCTCGCCCGCGCCGCAGTATGAACAGGCGGCGGAAGCGGAAACCGCGGAAGAAGAACGGGCGGAGCAGTCCGCAGACGCGCCGGAAGAAGAGGTACAGGCAGACGACGCCGTGGAAGCGGCGGAAGAGCAGACTGCAGGAGAATCCGCCGAAGACGCGGACAGACCGCAGGGAGAATGATATGAAAATAGCAAAGGACATATCGCAGATAATCGGGGGGACTCCACTTGTGGAGCTTTCCCGTCTTTCAAAAAAAATGGGGTTGCCCTGCGCGCTTATAGGCAAGGCGGAGGGTATGAATCCCGCCGGAAGCATAAAGGACAGAACGGCGCTTTCCATGCTGAACGACGCGGAAGCGCGCGGACTGTTGCGCGCGGGCGGCACCGTTATAGAGCCTACTTCGGGCAATACGGGCATAGGACTTGCCGCGCTGTGCGCGGTGAGGGGATACAAACTTATCCTCACCATGCCGGAAACCATGAGCGAAGAGCGCAGAAAACTGCTTAAAGCGCTGGGAGCGGAGCTGGTGCTCACTCCGGGCGCGGAGGGAATGTCGGGCGCAACGCGCAGAGCGGAGGAATTGCACCGCGCCACACCCGGTTCAATCATTGCCGGGCAGTTTGTAAACCCCGCCAATCCGAGGGCGCACAAGTCCACCGCCGACGAAATATGGCGCGACACGGACGGGCAGGTCGACGCCGTCGTGTGCAGCGTGGGTACGGGCGGCACGGTTACGGGACTTTCCAAATATCTGCGCGAATACAACAAGGATATAGCGGTAATCGCGGTAGAGCCGTCCGCTTCCCCCGTACTTTCGGGCGGAAAGGCGGGACCGCATAAAATTCAGGGTATCGGCGCGGGATTCGTACCCGAAGTGCTGGATACCAACTCTTACGACAAGGTGATAACCGTCAGCAACGAAGACGCGTTCGCCACCGCCGACCTGCTTGCCAAATCGGAAGGATTGCTTGCGGGAATTTCCTCGGGCGCGGCACTTTTTGCTGCGGGCGAATACGCGAAAACGCAGGGCAGGGGTAAAAAAATAGTGGTAATTCTGCCCGATACGGGGGACAGATACCTGTCTTCCGGAGTGTTCAGTTGAACCGCACCCGGCTCGTTCTGGGCGCAGGGGCGGACAGGCTCGCCGAATCTTCCGTCGCCGTATTCGGCGTAGGCGGAGTGGGCGGCTACGTTGCGGAGTTTCTCGCCCGCGCCGGCGCGGGGCATATCGCGCTCATCGACAGCGATATAGTGGAGCAAAGCAACTTAAACAGGCAGATAATCGCGCTCAATTCCACTCTGGGCGAAAAAAAGGTCGCCGTATGCGCGCGGCGGCTCAGGGATATAAATCCGCGGATAAAAGTCGGGGAGTTCGACTTTTTCTTCACCGCGCAAACGGCTTTCGACTTTTCAAAATACGACCTTGTTCTTGACTGTATAGACACCGTTACGTCAAAAGTCGCGCTAGTCAAGGCTTGCAACGGCGTCGTTCGCGTCATCTCCTGCATGGGTACGGGCAACAAAAAGGCGGCGTCTTTTGAAATTGCGGATATATACGAAACTTCCGTATGTCCGTTGGCGCGCGCCATGCGCCGCCTGCTCAGACAGGAGGGCATAACCTCGCTTACCGCGGTATATTCGAAAGAAATGCCGGAGGGCGGCGTTGTGGAACAGGACGGGCGCCACGCTCCGGGAAGCCTGTCGTACGTCCCCGCGGCGGCAGCCGCCAAAATGGCGGAAGCGGCTATCGCCCTGCTGCAAAACGGGAGCGTGTGACGCTCTTTCCGTGATAATCCGCAAAGTAACCGGGCGATAATTCTTCGTAACGCACGGGCAATGACGTCAGAATAAAAGTAAAGGACGGCGTTTAATACCGTCCTTTTCGGCTATTAACGGTTGAACAGGTTTTCAATCAAAGAGTTCCGTAAGCGAATAAACGTATTTGTCGCATACTTTTTGCATCAGCTTTGCGAATTTTGCGGACTGTTTGTCGTAAACGCCCACGACCTTGAATCCGCCGTCCTTCGCGCCCTGCGCGCCCATGTGGCTGTCCTCGAACACGAGGCATTCGCCGGCGGTAAGCCCCAGTCTGCGCGCTTCTTCGCGGTAGATGTCGGGAAAACCCTTGCCGCGCGGCACTTCGTCCACGCTGGTGGCGGACATGAAAAAGTCCGCTATGCCGTGCCGTTCCAGGCAAGGCTCGAATATTCCGCGCGGAGTCGCGGTGGCTATGCCCAGCCTTTTGCCCGCGGAGTGCAGTTTTTCCAGAAGTTCGTACGTTCCTTCTTTAAGTTCTATGTCGTGCCCGTACACCCAGCGCGCCGTCTTTACCCATTTGTCGGCAAGTTCCTGCGGAGTGTAGGGCAGTCCCGTCTTGTCCACGGTAAAGCGCGCGGAATCCATAAGGCTTAAATGGTTTATCTGTTCCAGCAGATTTTTGGGCATGCTCATGCCCACGTCCTGGAAGGGACGGGCATATATCTTCTGCCACGCCTCCATGGAATCCAGAAGAGTGCCGTCCAGGTCGAATATGTAACCTTCGAATGAGTATAAGTTCATAAATACCTCGCGTCAGGCGCAAATTCAAGTGGATATCTGCGCTTTTTCAAAACTTTTATATCGTCTATATGTACGGCGGATTTGCTCACTTTCCCCGCCGAGTTGACCGCATACACGTCCGCGGAATATACCCCTTTGGGCATGCGGTAGACCTGCAGCCGCACGGTGGGGGAAACGCGCGTAAGTCCGCGGTGAAAATCGGAGTAGTAATACTGCACTTCGCCCGTGTCGTACACTACCTTGTAAGAGTGCACGAAGTCGTCGTCCCTGCCCCTGTCGAACACCAGGTAGGTGCGTCCGTCCTTTATCTCGCAAAGCCCCGTTTCCGCCACCATTTCGGGAGTGCCCGCGGCGGGACGGGAGAGTTTAAGTTCTTCAAGAACGTCCCTGTCCAGGGAAGAAGGTATTACAAGGCGCATATTCTTCTTCTCCTCGTCGCCGGTAACCATATTCACGCGCTTCACCGTTATCCCCGAAAGGGAGTATTCCAGCAGATAGCCCATTGCCGAGTCGTGCGCCAGCGGCGGGACAGAGCCGTTCGCCATATCCCCGTCCATCTCGACGTATGCGGTGGACTGCGCCCCCAGCGAGATAAAGTCGCCTATGTGCAAACTCCTTTCATCGAGCATGGAGTAGTGCAGATGTCCCGAAATGTGCACCACGGTGGGATAATCCTTCAAAAAGGCAAGGCTTTCGTCGCCCCAGCGGTCGGAGCCGTAAACGGTATTTTTCACCGCGTTGTGCGTAACCAGGGTGACGGGTCGTTTTCCGCTTGCCGCCACCGCTTTGTCAAGTTCGCGGCGCAGCGCGTCCGCCACCTTGTCGTAACCGCGGTAAAGGCTGTGGCAGTCGGGGGACGCGCCTACGAATCTGTAACCGCCCGCCACGTAGTGCCAGAAGGGCGGAAAGTGCGTGTTTTTAACGAATTTTTTCCTGCGCAGACAGCCTATTTCGGGCGCGGGGAAATAATCGTGGTTTCCCATTATCACCATAAACTGCGGCTTGTTTTCCGAAAACGCGTCTTCAAGCGCGCGCATAAACCGCTTATAGGCGCAGTTCGAGGCGATATTGCATATGTCGCCGGCAAATATCAGGACGTCGGGTTTAAGCGCCGCCATTCTCACGCAGGCAAGGCGCAGATTGCGCTCGAAGGTATTCATCTTCTTCCAGAAGAAGGGAGAAAGCTGGGAGTCCGTTATCACTCCGACCTTAAATCCGGGCTTTATACCGGTCAATACTTTGTTTTCGAATTCGAATTCCATACGGGCAAATCAAGATGATTTCATTCTTTCGCACGGCGAAAGCCTTCCGCCTTTTCCGGCGGCAATGCCATATAACAACGCTTCCTTTTCCCGTATTTCCCGTTTTATACGGCAGAGCTACTGCTCACCGTTACTATGGTAGCACATACGGCGGTAAAAAGGCAACCGTAAATAAGCCGTTAAATAATCACTGTTGCCCGCCGCGGAGTTTTGTGCTATACTGTACTTATGAAAAGGGAAAATCTCAATATCGGCTGGAAATTTTATCTCGAAGGCGACGCCGGCACGGCGATAATGTCGCACCTGCAGACGGTGTCTCTGCCGCATACCTGGAACGACAGGGACGGCACAAACGCGAATTACAGGCGCGGCACGGGCGTTTACACAAGGACGCTCACCGTCTACAAGTGCATAGGCGCGTCGTATTATCTGGAATTCGGGGCGGCTTTTTCCGTTGCCGAAGTTTACGTGAACAAGGCGCTCGCTGGCAGGCACGAGGGCGGCTTTTCCCTCTTCCGTTTCGACGTTACCAAACTGCTTAAAAGCGGCGAAAACGAGATAGTCGTGCGCGTGGACAGCCGCGACAAAGAGGGGATATATCCGCATACGGCGGACTTTACGTTTTTCGGCGGACTTTACCGCGACGTATATCTGATAACCGCGTCGCGTACGCGCTTTGACTTGGATTATTTCGGCTCGGACGGAGTCAAGATAACCCCCGCGTTGAAAGATGACGGAACGGCGGAAGTGGACGTCACCGCCTACGTCACCAACCCCAGGAGCGACCTGAAAGTGGACGTCGCCCTGACTTTTCTGGGCGAAAAGGTCGCAGAAGCGGACGTGCCCTGCGAAAACGCGCGCGCGCAGTTCAGGCTGGAAAACCCGCGGCTATGGCAGGGCAAAAAGGCTCCGCTGATGTACGAAGCGCGCCTTGCAATAACCGACGGTATGCGCAAGTGGGACGAGAGAATTATTAAATTCGGTATTCGTAGGGCGGCTGCCGACGAAAACGGCTTTACCCTGAACGGGGAAAGAGTGCCGCTCTGCGGCGTGGCTATGCACCAGGACCGCGCGGGCGACGGCTGGGCGGTGCATAACGAAAAGCGTAGGCAGGACTTCGAGCTTATTAAAGAGATAGGCGCGAACACCCTGCGGCTTGCCCACTACCAGCACGGACGGGCGGTATACGACTTTGCGGACGAAGAGGGTCTGTGCGTGTGGACGGAGATTCCGTTTATAAGCGGATACGACGGCGGCGACGAAAACGCCTTGCTCCAACTGAAAGAACTGATAATACAAAATTACCACCACCCTAGTATTGTATGCTGGGGGATAGGCAACGAAGTTACCATGGAAAAGGGAGACCCGCTTCCGCTTCTTGAAAAGCTGGATAAGGAAGCGCACGCGCTGGATTCCACGCGCTTTACCGTTCAGGCGTGCTTCAGTCCCGAAGATCCCGAAAGCGAGGTATCAAAAGTCGCCGACGTAGTTTCCTACAACCACTATTTCGGCTGGTACGCCGGTGAAACTGAGGACAACGCCGTCTGGCTGGACGATTTCCGCGAACGTTTTCCCCGCCGCGCGCTCGGACTTTCCGAATACGGCTGCGAAGGCATAGTCGGCAGACACGCGCTTTTCCCGCGCCGCGGCGATTATTCTTTGGAGTACCAGGCGGAATACCACGAGAAGATGGCAAAAATCATCTCGGAGCGCTCCTGGCTGTGGGCAACGCACGTATGGAATATGTTCGACTTCGCTTCCGCCGCGCGCGACGAAGGCGGTGTGAAGGGAATGAACAACAAGGGGCTTGTATCTTACGACAGAAAGGTGAAAAAAGATCCCTTCTACCTGTACAAGGCGTATTGGAGCGATATTCCCTTCGTGCATATCGCGGGCGGGGAAAAGCAGGCGCGCGCGGGGGAGAAATGCGTTGTAAAGGTATATTCCAACCTGCCGGAAGTCACGCTTTACGTCGGCAAAAACGCCTTTGAAACCAAAAAGGGCGACAAGGTATTTACTTTTGAAGTGCCGCTGAAAAGAGTTGTTAAAGTGGCAGCAGTTGCGGAAGGCTGCCGCGCGGAGGCGAAAATTTTCCGCGTGCGCAAAAAAGCGGAAAAAGGCAAAGGAGAAGAAGATTTGAAATACGCGAAATATACCGCCCCCGAGGGCAGATTTTCCATACACGACAAATTAGGCGAGGTTATGGCAAAGCCGCAGGGAGAAAAGCTGGTGCAGACCGTGCTGGAAGAGGCGGCAAGGTATATGGAAGAAAGGGGCAGAAACCTGCCGAAGATAAGCCCCGCGATGATGCGTATGGCAAGCGGAATGAAGATAAAGCGCATTATTTCGATGCTTGGCGATTCCGTTCCCGACGATATGATAGCAAGGCTGAACGACGAATTGAATAAGATAGAAAAGTAAAAAACGCCTATTACGGAAAAACCGTTTTCGTGGGACTTGCGGAGTTTTGCGACGGAAAATTATTGTGGGGCGGATATAAAAAGCGGCGTGCATAAATGCGCGCCGCTTTTATGTAGAAAAACCCGGTTCGCGTCAGGCTTCCTGCACGATGAAGTATTCGCCGCTTGCTACGGAAACGTATCCTTCAGCAAGATAGCTGCCTTGAACGGAAGAATTACTGCCGCCGTTGGAGGTGGAGCTGTCATCGCCCTTGGAAGGGTCGAAATGCAGGAATTTGCCGCCGTAAACAAATATCGCGCCCGTCGTGCCCTGCGTCTGGGTGGTGTTCAGTACGTAGTAAAAACCGTTGTAAGCCGCCTCGCTGGAAAAAGTGCCGCCGTAAATATTCATAGTGCCGCCGAGACCCGCAACTTCGATGCAGGAGTTGCCCAGACCGTTATTGTCGGGACCTACGGTATAATTTCCGCCGTAAATGTCCACGGTTGCTCCGCCCGAAACGTTGAGTGCCTGGTTATTGCCGCCCTTACCGCCGTAAATCGTACCGGACTGTTTTTCGGAAGAATCTTTCAGGGTAAGGTGTGTATCGGAGCCGCTGACGGTAAAGGCAAAGCCGGTACCGACATTGGTAAGCGTGTGACCATTCAGGTCGATGGAGAAAGTTCCGTTTGAAATGTTAATGCCGGTTGTTACAGCTCCTGCCGTGCCGATATTGAAGTCATCGCTTATGACGATGTTTTCAGCGCTGTTGCTAATCAGGTTGTTCAAAGCCGCGGCAGAACCGGCAAGGTATCCTTTGCCGGGATTGGTCGCTATTTTCTTAACGGTGTAGTAATCGCCTTCCTGCACAACGCCGTAGCCGTCAGACACAAAGACTTCTTCTCCGCCGGTATAATTTATACTGCCGTTAATGCCTGCGACGGAGGGATCAAACTGATAAAACTTTCCGCCGTAGACATATATGCGTGCATTGGTGCGGTCGGTGCAATTTAATGCCCATGCAGGAGTATAGTTTTTATAAGTCCCGTCATAAACATTGATAGTACTGTTTTGTGTTGCGTATATAAGATCGTAGTGACCCGATCCGTCATCATTGGTAACTTCATTGGCATAATTGCCGCCGTTGAGGTTGATAGAAGACGTGCCTGCAGATGTAATCAACGTAGAATATCCGTCGGAACTTTGTACCGCATACATATCAATATTCAGGTCGAGCGTGCCTTCTTGTGTGTAAATTACGCCCCAGCCGCCGTTACCGACAAGGGTCCCGTTTTCAATAGTTGCGTCTTCCAAAGTTATCAGTAATGGAGTCAGACTGTTTTTATCATAGTTAAGTTCAAGCGTATAACCACCCAAATTAAGATGAGTAGCTTTTCTTATGTAAAGAGAGTCGTTTACCATAATATCGCTTTCCAGCGTTATATCGCCGCCGAGGGCAAGCGCGCCGCGCAGGGAAGCTTCGTCCGTCACCTTGCTGTTGGCGGTAACGGAAGAGCCTTCGTCAACGGTAGAATCTTCGATAACGCCGTTGTTGTCAATGGCAACTTTGCCGCTTCCTTCAACCGAGAGCGAAGGAACGGTAACGTTTTCCGCTATGCTAAGATTGGTGGAAGAACCGCTTGCGGAAGTGTTTACAGTTACGGATTCGGTCACGGCGGTGTTTTTCGCAAACTCCACGTCAACGCGGGCGTTTTCGGCGGGAACGGCGGCAATGGTTGCCACGCCCGCGCCCGGTTCGAACACTATGCGCCCGCCGTTTACCGTAGCTTCGCCGACCTGTCCGTAAATGTGCAGGGAATTAGCCGCGACAACTGCGGAATTTATCAGTTCGGTGTACTCTATGTAGTAGTCGATGGAAGCGTTGGGAGCGTTCACCGTAAGCGTGCCCACGCGACTGCCGTATACGGAAACGCTCTTATTTTCGTTGAAGGATATATCTGCGGTTGTCCAATTGCTTTCATCTCCGGCAAGGTATACGGAATCGCCGCTCTCCATAGCCGTAAGCGCCTTATCCAATTCGTCCTGGTTGGTGACGTAATATTCGTTGCTGCCGGAAGGACTGCCGGATACTGCCAAAGCGTTCACCTGAACGCCGCTTGTTACGAGAGCAAGGGAGATGGAAGAACCGCCGACGGGAGCGGAGTCAATTGCGCTCCAGGGAAGCGAAAGGCTGAAAGAAGCCGTCACGCTTGCGCTTGCCGGGGTTGAGTCGGTTACCGAATCTGCGTTAGTCCACGGTATGATATATACGCTTCCGTCCGCCAAAGATACTGCAGGATTATCCGCTACGGTTACCTGGAGATTATTGCGCAGGAAATCGTCTGCGGTATTTGTCTTGAGTACCAGAGAGTACTTCATATTGATGGAGTATTCCATGTCGAGGGTAATGCTGAAAGTTGCGCCGTCGCCCAGACCCATGCCGGAAATGGATATACGTCCGTCTTCACCGACGCTTACATTGCCGCCGGTTGCGGGAAAAATAAGGGAAGTTTCGCTTCCGCTGTTTTCTGCGGTGTCTTGTTCGCCGCCCTGCGATGTGCTCCACGCATTAGTCAATTCCACCGTGGAAGAAATGGCGATATCACCCGTGTTGACGTTGATGTCGTTGGTTACGGAGGAAGAGAACAATGCGAAAGTAGCGCCCGCAATCACCGCAGCGCAAAGCGCAACGGTTATCAAAGCCATTACGATAGCTGTTCTTTTGCTTGATTTTGTCATACTTAATACCTCTCTTTGCCTTAGCAAAAAAATTGTTTTCTACGTTTCCGCCAAAGGTGCGTGCGGTTTATGTTGGGGCGGAGAAACTCCGCTGTTTACCGAACGGTTCCGGCGGGAAAATTATGCGTTAGCCTGTGCGGAAGCGTCCGCGTTGCCCTGTATTGCCTCCATGCTTACCGTAATGCTTACGGATTGGTTTTCCGCCAGACCTTCGCTTGCGGAAAGCGCGCTCCAGGGCAGGGCGATTTCAAAAGATACCGTATCTATTGCCGAGTTTGCGGCAACCGGCGTCCAGTCGGTGATCGTGTACACGGTATCTTCCGCATTGAACATATTGACCGCGTCGCCGTCGCCTACCTTTATGGTGAGGTTATCCCTTAAAAATTCGCTTGCCGCCTCTTTGGTAACGGACACGGTTATGCGGTACTGCATATTCACGGTGCTGTTGTTTGCAAACGAAAGACTCATCTTTGCGCCGTCGCCCAAAGACATAAGGTTGAATGTAACCGTGTTGCCTTCCGTAAGCGTGACGGTGCCGCCCTGCGCCACGGTGGCGGAATTACCGGAAACGACAGCTTCCTTTCTTTCGCCGGTTGTCTGGGCTTCCGACCACGCGCTGTCCAGGGTGAGAGTGCCTTCCACGTCTATTTTGCCGGTATTCACGCCTATTGCGTATTGTTCGCCGTCTGTGAACAGGGCGAAAGTCGCGCCCGTTATCACCGCCGCGCACAGGACGATTGCCAGCGCGGAAATAAGTAAAGCCGTTTTTTTGGTGCGTGTCATCGTATTCGTCCTCCCGTTATGCTCCCAAGCCGAGCGCTCCGTTTAAATCGCCGTCGGAAGCGTTCGCCTGTCCCGCGTAGATTGTTATCTTCACGGTTGCGGATGAGATAAGCTGTTCAACCGCCCCGGTTATATCGTTTACGGGCTGGGTAGCGTCCTTATCCAGAGCGACGGTTACGGTAAGGACGAGGGTGTCTTCCGGATTAAGCACAAGCGCGCCGTTATCCGCGCCGCACGTCCATACTCCCGTAGCAAAGTCGGCGTCGCCGTTTTTCACCGTCACAAGCAGTTCGTCCGCGGCGTTTTCCGCACCTTCGTCTACCGTTTTTGCGACGTCAACGCGCACTTTTGCGGCGTTATTGCCGGTATTGGTTACGGTAAGCGTGAAGGTGGCGCTGTCGCCGGGGATTACGTTGGTCAGGGTTATCCTGCCTGTTTCACCGTCAAGGGCGGCGGTACCGCCGGTCGCGAAAGTGCCGGCAGGGTCGTTGGGGACGTTGTCGGCGCTGGGGCTGAGGCTCGCCGTCGAAAGATTGCTCAATTCTGCGGAGATGTCCACGCTGCCGGTGGTAACCGCTATCTCGGAAGAACGGTTTACCGCGAAAAGAGCGAAAGTGGAACCTATTATCAGCGCCGCGCAGAGCAGGGCAATAAGTCCTGCGGATATGACTGTCGTTTTTTTGCTCATTTTTTACTCCTCCCTTTGTTAATCGGATATTGCGCCTTCTTCAACGGTCTGCGTCGCCGTTACGGTGAAGGTGAACCTGAGATTGGCGTTCATAATGGTTTCGCCCGTGCCGTCGTCCGCGCTGTCGCTTTCGTAGGGCAGTTCTATTTTTATTCTGAATACGAAACTGCCGCCCGCAAGCTGGCGCGTGTTCAGGGTGATTGCTCCGCCGTTTACCACTTCGGTAAGAGAACCTGTCTTAAGCACGCTGCCGAGGTTGTCGGAAACGGTTACGACAAGTTTGTCCGCCAGGCGCGATTCGGGGGTGTCTGCCGAAGGGGCATTATCCACGAACGAAAACGTCAGCGTGCTGTCAAAAGCCACGTTACCGCTGTTGGTCAGCCGGAAAAATGCTTCTTCCCAAACGCCGGGGACGTTGTAAATGACGGAAGAATTGCTTCCGAATGCAAAGGCGGCGTTCGTGGTGTTGTCCGTATCGGAAAGGTCCACGTCCTCGTCCACGGTCGTTTCCGCCCCGAGTATTCCGTTTCCGTCCACAAACTGCCCCTTGAGATCGGTGCGTACAAGATTTGCGCTCAGCCGACCTGCGGAAAGGTAAGTTTCCACCGCTGTCTGTTGTGAAAACAGGGCGAAAGACGCGCCTATCACGACGGCAGCGCACAGCAGGACGACTGCGGCGGAAAACATAATTGCTTTGCTCTTCATTTTTTATCTCCTTTGCCGCGGACGCCTGTCCGCGGCATTAAAAATTAACCGTTGCCTTGCGGCGTCTGTCCGCGTTTTTGCATACGCTTTATGCGGCGTTCTTCCTTTTGGCGCGCCTCTTTTTTCCCGCGTTCTTCTTTGAATGCGGAATAGTTGATGTCTATGACGCCTTTGACGTAGCCGGCTGTTTCGGCGCTTTCCACGCGTACGTCCACGGGCTTTTCGCGCAGGTTGAAGTTGTTGTCGTCGGCGTAACTTGCAAGCGCGTTGTTCTGCACCTGCATACGCGCCGTGATCCTGCCGCGGCGCAGGAGTATGCGCACGAGCTGTTTTTTACCGAAGTAAACGCAGGCGGCGTGTTCGTTGACGACCTGCTTCGCGCCTTCCTTGGTCATCGCGTGGGACAGGATATCGTCCACGTACCCCTTTTCTTCGGGAGAAAGGGCGGCGTACGCTTCTTCGTACGGTACGGCGGCGCTGCGGCGGAGAGTGATCTCTCCTTCACGCGTCAGCTGAGAAGCCGCGCTTTCCGCGGGAGCTGCCGTCTCTTCCTGCCGCGTGCTTTCTTCAATGGTTGCCGCAACTTCCGAACTTGCGTTTTCCGCGGCGGGCAGAGCCTCTCCGCGGGCGTTTGCGGGATACACGGGCGATTCCGTTATCTGCGAAACGTGCCCGGTTTCCGCCGCGGCGTTGCGGCGCTGTTCCCGCCGTCTGTATTTTTCGGGATTTTCGCCTACCGGGACGAGCATATATTCCGCGCCGTCCACGGTAATCGTTTTCCCGCCGTGCGTTGCTTTGCGTACGGCGGCGAATATCAGCCATATGATGAGCAGTACGGCTATACATACGACGATCGCCATACATGCGATAAACAAGGACTCAGTCATTGTCTTCACCTCTTTTCTTCATTTCTTCCAATTCGCGGCGCAGGCGTTCTATTTCCTGTTCCTTTTCGTCCAATTCGGACTTCCGCTTGTCTTTTTTGTCTTTGCGTACCAAAAAGGCGATGCGGAAAATTTCGTATATCATGATAATTGCGGCAGGGATAATCAGGCACACCACTATTCCCGTGGCGGACGTGAGAAAAGTCAGGAACGCCCCCAACGGATAATTGGAACCGGTCACCACCCCTATAACGTCGCTTTCGTCGACGGGGGACGGATCGGGAGAATCGTTCGCGTCGCCTTTTGTGGTAAAGCTCACTCCGCCGTTTCCGTTATCGGTTATGCCGACTATCCTGTGCGTTACCACGAGAGCGCTTGCGCCGAGGGACGTATCGTAAAAGGTGATTATGTCGCCGACTTCCAGCGAATCCATAAATTCGCGCGCCTGCTCCGCGTCTTCGGGTACGGTCTTTACCGTAATAACCGAATTCGTGCGTATGGAATCTTCTTCGGAGCCTTCCATCGATCCCGTGAGCACAAGGCGCAGCTGGCTGCCGCCGACGGTAAGCGTCTGCCCCTGGGCGCGGTAGCCTATCGCCACGCCCAGCGCGCATACCGCCGCAACAAGCACTACGCCCACTATTATTGAGGAAACCACGTTCCACACTTTTTTTGTTTTAGTCTTATCCATTGCCGTTTTTTATCTCAGCCGCTCGTTTTTTCGTGCAGAGTGCAGCGCGCCGTTACGGAACATTCCTTGCCCTGGGCGCTGTTTCCCACGCTTTGCGGCAGGGAATAGGTTATTGAAAAAGTAAAGTCGCCGCTTACGTCCGCCGTGAATACGACGCCGCGGCACGAAAGATAATTGCCGCTGTAAAGCGCGTTTCCGTTTACGCTTACCGTCACGTCCAGGTATCTTCCCAAATTGTCGCCCGCTCCGCCGGAAAGCAGTATCGTGAACACGGCGTCCGCAGGAGCGTGCGCCTTATATTCCGACGTTGAGGACTGTCCGGGCAGTAAGCCGTCTATGCGGGCGGAGGCGGTGAATTCGTTGCCCGCTCCGTCCAAAGCCAGTTCCGAATTGCCCGTTACTACCACGTAAGCCGTGCCTACGGAAGCCGCCGCCACCGCGACCGCTACTGCGATTATCAATATTGCGATTTGCTTTTTACTCATAGTCCTTATCTGTTGCGCCGACCCGTCCGATGGCACGCGGCGGATTTTCCGTGCGCGCGTATTATCAACGCTATATATAAGTTATATTTTAACAGTCAGTCTTTTTCTTCGCGGAAAGTAATCCGACACCGTTTTGAAAAAAAAGACGGACGTACCGCTTTACAATTTTCTGTCGGCTTAAAGCATAGCCGTGCGAAAAAGTAAAGTCGAATGTGTTTTCGTGCTTTATATCCGTCCGCGGACGGAGCTTATTTTTCGGGCGGAACAACTTCGAAGTCAGGAAGTCCCCGAAATATCCGCGCTGCGGAAATAGCCTTTTTTCTGCTATTTATCCGCATATAAGGGCAAAAAATATACGAACCGATGAACGGCTCCTATATTTTTGCCACATTATCCCCGAAATTCGCCATTATGTTACAACAAGGGAATCATTAAGTCAAGCGATTTTAAGTACAAGATTCAAAAATTTTAGTTAAATTAAATAAAAAGTTATGGGGGGGGTAATTTTGTCCCGAAAAAAAGTAAAATCCGCGGGGATAATTCCCCAGGATTTTACTGCCGGAATAAAAGTTTTTTTTGCAACGCGGCATCGCAAATTTTCAGGCAAAAAATTTTAGATAAAGTTATTATAGTAACGGCGGACGGAAAGTTTGTCTTGAAAACGGATAAAATTACCGCCGCATAATATTGTCTACCGTATATAATATGAGAGAGCGCTTTGCCGCTTATTTCGTTTCCCAAGGCGTGGAAGAGGCAGTTTTTCCTTATCATTATTTATTCATTATGTATGGTAAGCCGGGAGAGAGTGTGTTTGTTCTTTATATCATTTAATTTATTTATCCACTTCTATATTGTAGGGTATTGCGAAGAAGTTATCTCGCATATCAGTCAAATTATTTTCAAGGTATAACAGGGGGCGGAGCGTCCCACGCTCCCGGCACGCCTTTAATTTACCATATAAAGCAGAGTATTGCGAAGAAGTAGGCTCGCTTTTCAGCAAAACTATCTTCAAGGTATAACAGGGGTGGAGCGTCCCACGCTCCCGGCTCGCCTTTTATCTATCATATCAAGCCAAGCATTGCGAAGAAGTCGGCTCGCTTTTCAGCAAAACTATCTTCAAGGTATAACAGGGGTGGAGCGTCCCACGCTCCCTGACAGAAAACTTACAAATTGGTTACCTTCTGTGATAGCAAGGTTTGTTTTGCCGGGGTTAGAATGAACTTGACAGTAAACAGGAGGTCAATATGAAGACATCGAAAAAAGTTATTTTTGTCATGATTGCGCTTGTGATAGCGCTTACCGCCGTTCTGGCGGCGTGTGGCGGCGAAAAGGATATAGCCGTCATCGCCCGTACTTCGGGTAGCGGAACGCGCGACGCGTTCGAATCCATCGTGAAGTCGGAAGACGGCACGGCGCTCAAGGACGCGGGACTTATGAAAGGCGCGCTCGAACAGGACAAGACGTCCACGGTTATTTCGCTGGTTTCTTCCACCGAAACGGGTATAGGTTACGTGTCCCTCGGCTCGGTTGACGATTCGGTCAAGGTCCTTAAAGTGGAAGGCGTTGAAGCTACGGCGGAAAACGTGCTCAGCGGCGATTACAAAATGCAGCGTCCGTTTGTCATTATGACAAGCAAGGCGATGGGTGAAAACCTTACGGCGGCGACCAAGGACTTCCTCGCGTTTCTCCGCTCCACCCAGGCTCAGGACGTAGTTGAAGAAGAAGGCTACGTCAGACAGGACGAAGGAGCGACGGAGTATACTGCCCCCGCGTCCGCGGTGAGCGGCACGGTGAGCATAAGCGGTTCCACCTCTGTAGATCCGCTCATGGATAAGCTTATCGGCAAGTATAAGGAGATAGGCGGCGCGAGTGTCGCGGGCGTGGAGATAAGCAAGAACTGCCAGGGCACTTCTCACGGCATATCGGCGGTAAAGGCGGACAAGACGGGCAACGTGATAGGTCTTGGCTCTTCCGCGGTAAAGGAAGCGGACGAAGCGGAGATAGCGCATTTTGAAATAGCTCTCGACGCGATTGCGGTGATAGTCAATCCCGAAAACACCCTCGAAGACATAACCATTGCGCAGCTGTTCGATATTTACACGGGCAAGATAGTCAAATTCAGCGCTCTTTCGGCAGCATAAAAGAAAAATTTATGGGAAAAAGTTCAATAAAAGAAGCGTGCGGCAAAGTAGTATTTGCCGCAACAGCCGCGCTGTGCATAGCCGCAGCCGCGGCAATCTTCGTTTTTATAATAATGAAATCTATTCCCGCGCTTGCGGAAACGGGTTTGGGGAACTTCTTATTCGGAACGGAATGGGCGCCCGACGCAAACGACGTGTACGGTCAGCCGCTTGCGGGAAGTTACGGCATATTGCCCATGCTGGTGGGAACGCTTGTTGCCACGGTATGCGCGCTTTTGGTGGGCGGCACGCTGGGCTTTTTTACGGCGGTATTCCTCTCATACTATTGCAGGGGCAAGGTGAAGACGGTGTTCACGTCCGTAATCAATCTGCTTGCGGGCGTACCCTCGGTAATATTCGGATTTTTCGGAATAAAGGTATTAATGCCCCTTTTCAACATGCTTTCGCCCAACGGCAATTCGAGCGGACTTCTGCTCACTTCCGTTATTCTGGGCATGATGATTTTCCCCACGGTGGCGTCGCTTTCCAAAACCGCGCTCGAAGCGGTACCGCAGGCGTACTACGAAGGCGCGCTCGCGCTGGGCGGTACGCGCGACCAGGCGGTGTTCCGCACGGTCGTCCCCGCGGCAAAGTCGGGCATTACGGCGGCTATGATATTGGGCGTGGGCAGGGCGCTCGGCGAAACCATGGCGGTGGTCATGGTGGCGGGCAACTCGCCGCAGTTCCCCGAAGGGCTGTTTTCTTCCTTCCGCACGATGACCGCCAATATAGTGCTGGAAATGGGATACGCGGGCGAGATGCAGATGGGCGCGCTGTTTGCTACCGGCGGAGTGCTGCTCGTGTTCGTCGCGATAACGGTTATCCTGCTTTCGCTCGTCACTTCTGATAAGAAAAGTAAGGGCAGGGGCGGAAAAAAGTTTGGTTTTTCCCTGTTCAACGGCAGGAAAATCTGCTTTGCGGGCAAGGCGTTCAGCTTTGTAAGCGCGGCGTTCGCGCTGGCTTTTCTGGCGGCGCTTATCATCTATCTGCTTGTGATGGGTCTGCCCCATCTTTCGGGGCAGCTGCTTTTCGGCGCGTATGAGTACGGCGGCGAAATAAGCATTCTGCCCTCGGTTGCGGCAACGCTTATGACGGTGGGTATATCGCTGGTGATAGCCCTGCCGCTGGGCATATGCGCGGCGATATTTTTAAGCGAGTACGCCGGCAGCAGGAATCCGCTCGTAAGGATTATCCGCGGCGCGATAGACGTGCTTTCCGGCGTGCCTTCGATAGTTTACGGACTGTTCGGGGCGGTAACGTTCGTGACCCTGCTGGGCGGAAACTATTCCATTGCCGCGGGCAGTCTTACCATATCGGTAATGCTTCTGCCCACGGTGATAAGAGCCACGGAAGAAAGTCTCCGTGCCGTACCGATGAGCCTGAGGGAAGGCGCGCTTGCGCTGGGCGCGGGCAAACTGCGCACGGTATTCACCGTGGTACTGCCTTCCGCAATGCCGGGCATAATAGCCGCCGCCATACTTTCCGTAGGCAGGGTGATGAGCGAATCCGCGCCTTTTATGTTCACCATGGGTTCGAGCATCCAGCCCATGCCGGAAGGAGCTATGAGCGGCGGAACGACGCTTGCGGTACTGCTGTACTACCTTTCGGGAGAAAATTTATATACCGACGAGGCGTACGCCTGCGCGTGCGTGCTCATGCTGATAGTTCTGCTGCTCAATATTGCGGCGGAAGCTGCGGGGAGAGCTTTGCAAAGAAAATTCCAAGGAGAGAAAAATGCTGATAAAAAGAGTAAAAGAAACAGAAAAAAAGTCCTTGAACAGGCAAAAGAAAACGGGTGAAGAGAGGCTTTTTTCCAAAGATATAAAGGTTAAGAACGCCAATTTATACTACGGCGAGTTCCACGCCTTGAAGGGGATAGACATAGAGATACCGCCCGAGCGCGTAACGGCGTTCATCGGTCCTTCCGGCTGCGGCAAGACCACGCTTCTGAAGTGCTTCAACCGCATGAACGACCTGGTTCCTTCGTGCCGGATAGAGGGCGAATTTCTCGTCGGCGGAGAGGACATTTACAAGAGCAAGGACGTAACGGGGCTGAGAAAGCGCGTGGGCATGGTGTTCCAGAAGCCCAACCCCTTTCCCATGAGCGTATACGACAATGTGGCGTACGGACCGCGCACCTTCGGCGTCAAAAAGCGGTCGGAACTGGACGGAATAGTCGAGCGTTCGCTCAGGCAGGCGGCGATGTGGGACGAACTTAAAGACAGACTGGGCAAATCCGCGCTGGGACTTTCGGGCGGACAGCAGCAGAGGCTGTGCATAGCCCGCGCCCTCGCCACGTCTCCGGGAATCATACTCATGGACGAGCCGACTTCCGCTCTCGACCCCATTTCCACGGCTAAGATAGAAGAGCTTATCGGGAGTATGAAGGAGTACACCACCGTGGTAATCGTCACGCATAATATGCAGCAGGCGGCGCGCATTTCCGACAAGACGGGCTTTTTCCTGCTGGGCGAGCTGGTGGAATACGGCGATACCGCGGACATATTCGGGCGGCCGCAGAAAGAAGAAACCAGAAGATATATAGAAGGCAGGTTCGGCTGACGCTTGCCATGCGCCGCGTCAAAGTGGTATAATTCTATCGGGTGGAATATGGATAAGGCACTGATTTACATTGTAGAAGACGACGAAGGCATACAGGAAGTGTACGAGGGCGCGTTCGAAGGCGTATACGACGTGCGCATCTTCGGCGACGGAGCCTCCTTTTTCAGGGCGTTCGAGGAAAAGCGCCCTTCGCTTGCGATAATCGACATCATGCTTCCCGACATAGACGGGTATACGATTCTGACCCGGCTGAGGGAGAAGGACGAGCGGCTGCCCGTGATAATAGTTTCGGCGAAAAGCGACGAGATAAGTTTTGTAAAGGGTTTGAACAAGGGCGCGGACGATTACGTTTCCAAGCCCTTTTCCATTATGGAGCTGCTCGCCAGGGTAAAGGCGGGACTCAGGCGCGCCAATCTGTACGTACGCCGCCACAACGATTTTTCCGTAAACGAAAAACTTTACGACATAAGCTACCGCGGACAGAAGCTGGGACTTACGGTAAAGGAATTCAAACTTCTGAAACTGCTCATAGAGCGCGCCGGGGAAACGCTCACGCGCGACGAGATATTCAAAACCGTGTGGGGAGAGGACTTTATGGGCGAAACGCGCGCGCTGGATATGCATATCGCGCAAATACGCGACAAGATAAAGGCTGCCGGCGGAGATAACGTAATAGTCACCGTGCGCGGCGTCGGGTACAGGGTGGACTGATGAGAAGAAAACTTACCTTAAGGTGCGTGCTGATTTCGCTGATAACGGCGGTAATAGTGTTTGCAGCCGCCTTAGGAGTCGTTTTCTGGCTTTACGACGAGACGGAGTCTGACGATATAAAGGATAAAACGCACCTGCTCACAGCCGCTTTGCAGTCGGCGGAAGACCCGTCTTCCGTGCTTGCGGCGATAGACGATACGCGGGTGACGCTGGTGGACGCGGACGGCAACGTGGTGTACGACAGCTACGGGGCGACGGACAACCACGGCGACAGGGAAGAGATAATCGCCGCCATGAACGGCGCGCCAGAGGTGGTCGGCCGCTATTCGCAGACCATGGGGGCGCACGCTTATTATTATGCGGAAAAATTTACCGCGGGCGGAAATACCTACGTTCTGCGCCTTTGCGAAAGAAGGAGCGACATAGGTCCGTATATCGGCGCGGCGGTGGGCGCGCTCGTTCTCGCCGCTGCGGTGGGTATAGCGGTGTCGGCGGTATTCGCGCGCAGAATGTCGGGCAGCATATCCGCGCGCCTGGGTGAGATAAACAACCGTCTGCACGCGCTTACGCTCGCAACGCCCGGCACGTCCGCGGCGGGCGGGGACGAATTTGCGGAGATAGCGGAGGAGATAGACGCGCTTGTGGCGGGGCTGGGAGGCTCGCTTGCCGATTTAAGGCGCGAGCAGTCCAAGTTGGATTTCGTCATAAACAACATATCTCAGGGCATGATGGCGTTTTCATCGCACAACGAAATAGTGCTTTACAACAAGCCCGTCTGTAAGATTTTCAAAGTGAAGGACGACATAATGGGCAGGCATTTTTCCTATCTCACCAAGGACGAGGAACTTAAAACGCTTATGCACAACGCGCTTATGCGCGGCGAGGACGGCGAATTTTCCTACCGTCTGCGCGGAAAGGATCTGAATTTCAAGGTGTACAGCTTCAAGACGGACGACGAGAGCGGGGAGATAGAGCACATCGTGCTGGTGGCGGACCTTACCAAGGAAAAGGCCGCCATAAGGCAGAAGAGCGAATTTTTCGCAAACGCTTCGCACGAGCTGAAAACGCCGCTCACGACCATGCAGGGACTGACGGAAATTCTGCTTGCCAAAGCGGGCGACGAAGGACAGAAAAAGCAGCTTGAACGCATATATAAAGAGAGCAAGCGCCTGAGTTTTCTCGTGCAGGATATGCTTTACATAAGCGACCTGGAAAGCGGCAGGGCGGAGCGCCGCGAAGAGGATATCGACCTGGGCGCGGTGGCGGCGGAAGTCAGGCAGGAATACTCGCACCAGGCGGAAGAAAGGGACGTTACGATAAACGTTTCGGGCAGCGGACACGTGCGCGCGGACTACCGCAACATATACGAGATAGTGGGCAATCTTTGCAGTAACGCCGTACACTACAACGTGCCCGGAGGAAAGGTGGATATGGATATCCGCACGGAAGACGGACGGGCGGTGCTCACCGTTTCCGATACGGGCATAGGTATTCCGGAAGAACACCTTCCCAAGGTATGCGAACGCTTTTACCGCGTGGATAAAAGCCGTTCCAAAAAGACGGGCGGCACGGGTCTGGGACTTGCAATAGTCAAGCACGTGTGTAACCTTTACGGCGCAAAACTGAATATTCAAAGCAAGCTCGGGGAAGGCACTACCGTTCAGGTTGTTTTCAGCCCCAGCGGCGAGCCGCCGCAGGCTGATTAAGCCTTGAAGGGAGCGTAAAACGGGCGTTATAGCCTGACTTCTTTGTACTATTTTATTTATATAGGCAACGATGCGTCCGTTTTTGCGGGCACATTATTTTGATATGGAGAAAGTATCCGATACCAATATTTTCGGTAAAAGATTGTGTTGAAGGCAAAATGAACACGCAGCAAAAGTGTTGCGAAGAAAAAGGCTCGAAATTCACTCGTTATTGTTTCAAGGCGTAATCGGCTCGCCGCGGCGGAGCGTCCCGCGCTCCCTCTTGCTTTGTCTATCTTTTTATAGTATAATGAAAATACCGATAAAATTTTTGGGAGAAAGATATGAAACACACGCTTGTTCTGGTCATAGCGGCGGTTCTGGTATGTGCCGCGGTGGGAATGTTGTGTCTTGCCGGGTGCACGCGCAATTCCACGCCCGGTTCGATAGTAGGCAGGTTTGCCAATCTGGCAGAGGGCGGCGAATTCGGGACGAAGAGCGGCAAAAGCGGCGAAAGCGCGGTTTTCGAGTTCGGGCGGGAGATCACCTTCAATACGCTCGTGCTTAAAGAAAGCGGCGACAATATAAGGAAATTCCGCGTATATGCCGACGACGGGGAAGAGCCTTTTTACGGCAGCGACTATGTGGAGGGCTATCATTACGGTTCGTTTTCCGCAGTTACGGCAAGCAGTCTTCGCATAGAGATAGAATCGGACGGCAACTGGAAGCTGAAAGGACTTGAAGCGTACGATATATCGGATACGGCGGAAGAAGACTTCGAGATAATGGGCTACGTCACCGCGCAGTGGGCGTACGGCGGCGGAGAGCTGGAAGAAGAATGGGCGCCCAATCTGCAGGCGGCGACCCACCTGAATTACATATCGGGAGTATACTTCGATTCAAAGGGCGGGCTGTACTTCCGCGCGGCGGACGGAAGCGATAAGGTGTACGGAATTGACGACACGACCGCGGAAGGCGTTTCCGCGAGGGAAGCGTTTTCCAAGGGCTTGGAGAATCTGCGCGCGTATACCGACGCGAAGATAGTAGTCACTTTCCTGGGCAACATAAACAACGGCACGGGCGAGGAGATGGGCACGGAAGAGCGGCACAACGCCGCGATGACGGGCGCGGCGTCGGACGTACTGACGGAAAATATTCTCGCGTTTGTCGGAGAATTCGGCTTTGACGGCGTTTCCTTCGACTACGAATATCCGAGCGCGGCTTCGTCTTTTGAAAACTTCACCGGTTATCTGGAAAAACTGCATACGGCAATGGACGGAAAGTTCGGCGCGGGCGAAAAACTGCTCACCGCCGCCATATCCGAATGGCAGCTGGGCACGGCGAGTTTCACGCCGGAAAATCTGGACATACTCGACAGGATAGAGGTCATGGCGTACGATTTGTTCGACGACCACGGCAACCACTCCTCTTTCTATTCCGCCTGCTATCTGCTCATCGGACAGCTTGAAGAAAAGGGATTCGATCTCGGAAAGATAAATCTGGGACTGCCTTTTTATTCGCGTCCGGAAAACGGCGACACTTTCTGGGGCAACTATTTCGACGTGGCGGAGGAGCTGGGCGAATGGGACAACGCCTTCTATTATAACGAATACACCACCCTGGAAGGGGTTACCGCCTCGGGCAACACCTGGTTCAACGGCAGGGGAATGATATACGACAAGACCTGTTACGCCGCGGACTGCGGTCTGGGCGGAGTAATGATATGGCATATAGGCACCGATTCCACGAAAGAAGGCTACCGCCTTATGGACGTGATAGCGGAAGCGGTGCAGTCCAGAGCGTGATATGTACGGTGACGACGACGAGGAAGAGTATATAAAAGAAGAGGCGCGGGAGGCAAGTGTTTCCGCGGCGCAGCGCGTAAAGGACGTGGAGGAAAACTTCTACGCCAATCTTTCGTGCGCCCGTTTCAGATACGTCCCCGCCCGTCCGGGGCTTAAATCGTGGACGTTTTTCGCGGTGTACGCCTTTATCTGGCTGGTGCTCGCCGTAGTGTACGTCTACACGTCCGTGTCCTATAAAAACGTATGGATAATCATTTTCGGGCTGGCATTTCTCGCCGGCATGGCGCTGGGCGCGGTGTTTGTGATACGCGGCGTGGTATTCTATTACTACGACCTGTATGTGTGCAGGGTGGGGGACGGCGTGGTAAACATACTCTTTTCCCATTGGAACAAGGACGTTACGGTGTATTTTTCCCATAACAGAATACTGCGCGCGCACAAGGGCGCCGTGGAGGAAAGAAGGGAGTACGCCTACCAGTACGTGGGCACGCATCTTTTATTCAATAAATTCAAGGCGGACGTAAAATACGTCCCCAACGCAGAGGAGACGATTGCCGCGCTTTCCAACGACGGAGGCACGGCGCGCCTTAAGGTGAAAGACGGTCTGCCCGCGGGCATAACGTACGCTCCGCCGCCTTCGTTCAGGAGCGAATTCGGCGCGATAAAGTACCTGAAACTTGTCGAATACGATGCGGCGGAAATTCCGCCCGTGCCGGGCTATCTTGCGCGCGAGTGCGCGCGGCGCGGCTGGATTCTCCCCGAGCGCGCGGCGGTATCCGGCGATGCCGGAAAAGATGCGGAAAGGCCGGCGGCGCGGGAGGAGAAGAAAGAGGCGGAAAAGGCGGCAAGGGCGGAAAAAAGAAAAGCCGCGAAAATCGCGCGCGAAAAGTTCAGGCGCAGCGACGAGGACGTCGCTTACGGGGACGACGATGACGAAGACTGACGTAAGGCGGAGCGGTAATAACCCTCCGCCTTTTGCAGAAGGGCAGAAGAATCCGCCCTGCCGTCCATATTTATGCGCCGTACATAAAAGCATGAAGAAGGGGAACCGGAGGTGACTTTCGTCACGCCCTCGTTGCAGGTGAAAGTCAGGGTGTAACCGAGTTTTTTCAATACCTGCTCCGCAATTTCGGTATATTTTCCGAAGGGAAACGCAAAGGTCGTCATATCGTATCCGCACTTTTCCCTTATCGTTTCGTGCAGGCGGGAAAAGTCCTTGTAAAGCGCGGAATAATATTCGCCGTCGCTTTCCCCGCCCAGTCTGCCCACTCCGAAGCGCGGCGAGTATCTGTGCATATTGTAGGTGTGGTTGCCCAGCTCTATTATTCCGCTTGACAAGAGATGGTTGAGGTTGTCCCAGGTAAGGTGGGAATAGTTGGGATTGTCGCTGTCGCCCGAACTTGCGGAAAAGGCGGAGAACGCGCCTATCACGTTTATCACGGCGCACGCGCCGTGTTTTTGCAAAAGGGGCAGGGCGTAGAAGGCGTTGTTGTAATGTCCGTCGTCAAAGGTGAGAATAAGCGGTTTGCGCGGCAGACTCCCCGCGCCGCGCGCATACGCCGCGACCTGGCAGGGCAGAACGAAGTTGTATCCGGCGTTTTTGAAGTTTACTATGTCCTCTTCAAGGCGCGCGGGCGACACGATATACTCTCCCTGCCTGGATTTGAGTACTCCGTGGTACATAAGCGCGGTGACTATGCGGAAATCCTGTTCTTCCTCCGCGGCGCAGGGTACTGCAAAACCGCAGCATACCGCGAGCAAAGACAGGACAAGTACGGCGGCAAATTTCTTCATAACCATAGTTTGCGGCATATTGCGGCAATTATGAGCGGTAAAATGCCCTTCCGTTCCGCCATATGTCTTGACATATACAATGTAAATAATATATATTATATTATACGGAGGGTTTAATTATGAACGAATATTTTTCCGATCTTATCAAGGATACAGACAAACTCATTCTCGCATTGAAGGCGCTGGAAGCCGCCCACAGGGGATCCACTATCAAGTACAAGCTGAATAAAGAGGCGGGCAGGATATCCGACCTTATCACTTCCTGCCGCCGCAGCATACAGTTTCTGAAAGACGACGGCGCGTTTTCGGGAATGAAGGAACTTCTGGACGATTACGCGGAACTTCTGAAGAGCTATCACTCGAACGTAAGCGTTACCGGCGGATTGTGCTCGTCGGATAAGTACCGCATAAAACGCGCAACGCTCAACGCGCTTACCGCAAGCATTAGCGAGTACAGGGGAAGGCTGCTTGCCGCGGCGCCCGCGGAAGACGGCGAAGACAAAAACTGAAAATACTTTACGGGTAATCCGCCCGACTGCACGAGAGCGAGGAAAAAATGAAAAAAGAAGTAGTTATCAACGAGCGTATTCCTTCACGCGAAAAAGTGGCGTACGGAATAGGCGGCTTTATGGACGGCGGCGGCGTTTCGCTGATGTCGTGCATAATGCTCAAATATATGACCACGATGGGCGTGGCTATGGCGGTGGCTTCCACCATTATGACGGTTGCAAAGCTGTGGGACGCGGTAACCGACCCCCTTATGGGCTTTATAAGCGACAACACGCGTTCCAGGTGGGGCAGGAGAAAGCCTTATATGTTCATAGGCGGCGTGGGAGTGATTCTCACCCTGCTCATCATGTTCATGCCCGCGCGCGAGTGGGGTATGTCGATAGGCGGCTTTACCGCGTTCATACTCATAATGTATCTCGTGTGGAACACCGTGTCCACCATTTCACAGGTGCCGTACTGCTCCATGTCCAGCGATATTTCCCCTTCGTTCAAGGAGAGGAACAACGCCAACACGGTAAAACTCATCTTCACTTCGATAGCTTCCGGTCTTGCCTACGCGCTGCCCCTGCTGCTCATCGAAGCGCTCATAAGCAAGGACGGCTATCTGTTTATGCCGAACATCTCTTCCACGACCTTCTGGCTGTGCATTGCGCTCATTTTCGGTATTCTGTTCGGCGGCGGACTCATACTGTGCGCGGTCGTGGTCAAGGAAAGGGTCACCGTAAAAACTCCCAAGGAAAAATTCAACGCGAAGCAGTTCGTCAAAAACTATGCCGAACCGTATAAGAACCGTTCCTATCGCTGGCATATCGGTATGTACTGCGCCGCGTTCACCTGCATGGATATGCTTTCCGCGCTGGCGGTGTACTACGCGACCGACGTATGGCACGGCTACACGCTGTTCGGTCTGGATATGTCCTCGCTGTTCATAATCGCGCCCCTTATGGTGGCGGCGGTGTGTATGTTCCCCGTGTGCAGAATTTTAATGGACAAAAAGAGCAAACAGTTCGTGTTCAGAATGGGTCTGCCTTTCTACATAATCGGCGGCATAATGTTCGCCGTCATGGATCCGTCGTGGACTCCGCCCATACTCGTGCCTATCATGGCGCTCATGATGGGACTGGGCTTCGGCGGCGCGCAGATGATTCCGTGGATGATATTCCCCGATACAATAGACGTTGCGGAGCTTGCCACGGGCAAGCGCCCCACGGGTACTTACAGCGGTATGATGACGCTGGCAAGAAAAGTGTCCGGCGCGTTCGGCGTGGGACTTGTGGGCTGGATAATCAACGGCGCGGGCTATCTGGAAAACACTACCGGCGACGCGTCCGTCTACATCGAGCAGCCCGATTCGGCAATTCTCGCCATAAAACTGGTTATGGGTATAGCCGTGGCGGTGCTTATCGCGTTCGCCTTCTTCGCGTCCTTCCGCTATAAGGTGACAAATAAGAAGCTGGCGCGTATCAAGTATTTCAACGAAAAAGTGGAAGCCGACCTATACGATACCCTTACGGAAGAGGAAAAGGAAGAGCGCAGACAGCTTATAAGCCAGCTTGCGTTCAGGTATAACGAAGAATACGACCTTAACAACGTCGTCTACCGCAACAGGAAAAACGCGGCGGAGGAAGAATTCCTCGGCGAAGGCGCGATTTCCGCCATGGGCGACATAGCGGAAGCCGAAAGCAGGGAAGAAGAACTGTCTAAGGAAGAAGCGTACGGCAAGTCTTGCGGCGGAGATAAGGACGGCGGTTCGGATACGCAATAAGCGCCGCCGCGCCGCCTTAAAGTTACGGCGGAAAAACGAAGGCGGCGCGGAGACGGGGAAAAGGAAGAATAAAAAAGACGCGTGCCGCAATTTACCGATTTTTGACAGCTAAATTGCGGCATAAGCAGTATAATATAAAAGGTGGACGCTATGAAAATTTTTGAAGAAACGTACGGCAAATACGGCAAAGTGCTCTCCATGGCGGCGGGCGGAATCAAACTGAGCGTGACCACGGAAATAGGTCCGCGCGTGATTTTCTTCGGCAAAGAGGGCGGAGAAAACATTCTGTTCGAGGATATCAACGACGAAGTCAACAAGCCCGAAGAGGTTATGGATCCCGTACTCAAAGGCAGCGGCGGCTGGCATATATACGGCGGACACAGGCTGTGGAAATCGCCCGAATATATGGACACTTACTATCCCGACAACGCGCCGGTCAAGGTGGAAAAGCTGGAAAACGGCGCGGTGTTCACTTCTCCCGCGGAGCTTACCACGCGTCTTGAAAAGAGCATGAAGATAACTATGGACGAAAGCGGAGAAGTGACCATAGAGCACAAATTCGTCAACAGGGGCGGCAAGGAGACCACGCCCATTGCAATGTGGGCGCTCACCGTTATGGACGGCGGAGCGGAAGCGCATCTGCCGCTCGATACCTCGGACACGGCGTTTCTGCCCAACCGCAACATAGTGCACTGGTGCTACAACGAAGTGAACGACCCGCGTCTTGTAATCAAGGACGACGACATTACCATAAAGTTCGACAAAACCATGCCCCACGCGCTTAAAGTTGGCACTATGAACACTCTGGGCTATGTGTATTCCTACACCAAGGGAGGCAAGTTCACGATAAAAATGCCCGCACCCGAGGGCAGTTATCCCGACTTTTCCTGCAACGTGGAAAGCTATACGTATAATCTCTTTACGGAGATAGAAACGCTTTCGTCGCTGTTCACGCTCAAGCCGGGCGAAGAGCACACCCATACGGAAGTGTGGACGCTGGAATGAAAAAACGCGTGCTTGAGATAATGCTTGTCGCCGCGGCTTTATTCGCCGCGGCAAGTATTTTCGCGGCGTGCGATTTCGTGGGCACCGTTCCCGACTACTACTATTCCTACGAAGTGGATTTGACGCAGGAGGACGGGCGCGAACTGTACGACAGGTATGGCGGAGCGGCGGTGTATGCGAAAGTCACGCGCTATGAAGAGGACCGCACGACCGTATACCGGCAGTACTCATTCAACTCCGCGGGCGTATACGTCACGGAGGACGGCTGGCTGGCGCTGCCCGCGGCGGCGTTTGTTCCCACATCGTTTTTCTCGGAAGTGGACAGATATTCCGTCAGGATTTACTATTCGGCAGAAGAGGACGGGGAGACGGTAACGCGCTACGAGCAATTCTATTTTTACGGCACTCCTTACGGCGACAACGCGCCCATAGACGGCAATATATATGTTGACGAAGAATACGGCGTGGCGATAGTAAAGGTGCCGGTGGAAGGGCGGACGAACAAATACATACCCGTTACGGGCAATACGGGAATAGCTTCCCTGGGCGAAAAGCTGTGGCTGTTTTCCGTAATGGGCGATTTGCAGGAGCCTTCGGGCAGCGGACTTATCTCCGCCGTGCTTCTGGCAGGCTCCGACGTGCGAATGTATTCCGGCAGCCACAGTTTCGACTACGTCACGACGCGTTCGCGCGCGGAATATCTGCTTGACGGCTGTTTCCACAGCGGAGATATAGGCGGCGTCGCGGTGAATAAGGACGGGCAGGCGGTAGGCATAATATTCTCGCGCATATACAGCGATTCGGGCGCGGATCAGGAGAACGACATTTACGGCAAGGCGTGTATGACGGATATAACTCACGTGGCAGAGCTGCTTGAACAGGCGGCGGGAGGGAATGATGCGCAATAAAAAATTCGTGTTGGTGATAACGCTTCTCTGTCTGGCGGTCGTAGCCGTATCCCTGGCGGGCTGTTCCCTTTCTGGGGAAAGGCAGGCGGGCATTCTCACCCCGCAGTTTACAGACGATACTTCCACGGGCACGCTCGTGGCGGCGAACAATCTTCCCGCGGCGCTCAGGGTCTACTGCTCGCTGTCCGGTTCCACTTTGACCTCAAGCGGCTTTTATATCTCTTCCGACGGCTATGCCGTAACAAACGCGCACGCCGTCAATTACGATACGGACGCCAATCTGACCGTGGAGGACTACAACGGCACCCGACTGCGCGCCTCGGTGAGCTATATCAACGCGGAAATAGACATTGCCGTAATCAAAGTGGCGGTCTATGCCGAGCAAAGCTATGTGACTTTCGCTTCCAGCAGCGACGTGAACAACGTTTATCCCGGCGATACGGCTTATGTCATCGGCAACCCGTCCAATCTGGGGCTGGGCGTTTCTTCCGCCACCATTTCGGCGCTCGATTGTTATGTGAAGGAAGAAAACAATCCCGCGGGCGGGATAGACTCGATTATTCTCGACGCGAACATCAACCACGGCAATTCCGGCGGTCCGCTTCTCAACAAGAACGGGTACGTCGTCGGCGTGATTTACGCCCGCCTGGAAAACAACTCGGCTTCTTCCGGACAGACGGAAGACATTTACGGGCTGGGGTGCGCCGTGCCTTCCGACCTGGTAACGGAATTTCTTACCGAATGCAACGTAAGTTACAGTATGAACGTACCCGTAGCCAACCCCAGTAGAACACTTTAATCGTACTGTTTTCGGGCGGCGAGCCGCCGCAGGCTGATTGCTCTGCGAAGAAAGCAATTCGGCATTATTGCCCGGTTACTTCGCAGATTATCATGGGTGGAGCGCCACGCGCTCCCGCTGAAAGCAAAGCATTTTACAACCCGACATATACACATATTTTATGTTTTAGAGTAAAATGTGTTCTACTGAGGCCCACTACGGGTAGATATATCCGCAGAAAGAGAAAATAAAAAGGCTTATGCGTTTTAACCGTATAAGCCTTAACTTTTTTGCAGGGAGCTTAAAAAACGGCGGATTTGCTTCATGGCGTCCCTGCTAATTTTCAGCGCCATGGTTATGGCGAAGGCGTGCACTGCGAACCGTCCTTCGCCGTGGTAGTGGACGTAGGGCACTCCCAGCCGCATGAACTTGTCTATCAGATCGAAGGTGAGCAGGGCGAGTTTGTCGTTTTCCGCGGATATGGCAAACGTGGGCGGAAAGCGTTCGTTTACCCAATATATGGGCGAAATTTCCCTGCGGAACTCCTCGTCAGTCTCCTTTACGGGCGTGCCGCCGCAGTAAGCCTGCGTGTATATGCCGCCGCGCTTAAAGCCCGATTCCACCACTTTTTCCAGGTCGTAAACGCCGCAGTTGAGCACGGTCGCGGAAAACTTCTGCTCCCTTGCGCGCTTGTCCAGATTGAATTTTGCGGCATATTCGGGGTTGGTCGATATGCACGCCGCCATGGCGGCAAGGTGCGCGCCCGCGGATTCGCCGCTTACGACAATGCTTTCCATATCTATATCCAGTTCGTCCGCGTGGTCGCGCAGCCAGCCTATCGCCTTGTATATGTTTTCTATCATTTTGGGGTGGGCGTATCTGGGCGCTTCGCCGTAATAAACGCTCGCCACGAAGTATCCCGCCGTGGCTATGCGCGTGGTGAACGCCTCGCGCGATTCGGGCCAGCCGCCCATCCAGCCGCCGCCGTGGATATACAGAAAAACTTTGTATCTGCCCTTGTGTTTGCCGAGCGGATAGTAGGTATTCAGGTAAAGTTTTTCGTCGGAAGGGTCGAAGCGTATATGCCGTTTTACGTGCAGAAATACCGCGCGCCCGAAGTTGTATACGGTGAGCATACCCACTATCTCGTTGCGCAGTCTGCCGCCCATCGCGTACGTATACTTTATTCCGAAAGAAATCCTGCGCGCCAGCTTTTTCGCCTTGGCTTTAGCCTGCGCGGTGTTCTCCTTCATAAGTTCGCGCCGGCGTTCGCGGTTTTCCTTCAGGGCGGCGTGGAAGAGCCGCTGGCGTTCGCGCAGATTTTCGTACTTTTCCCCGAAGGGGACGGGAGCCCTTTTTTTCTTGTCCTTCATATATAAATAATACCACTTTGCAAACGGTTTTTCAAGACTCGTTGCCGCCGGACGGCATTTTGGCGGCGCAATGTAAAAAAACTGAAAATACTGTTGACAACGCGGAAAAAGAGTGCTATACTGAGCACAATTCAATAAACCGTTGATGCGGAGATAACGGCAATCATGCCCTTACAGAGAGCCTGCGTCGGTGAGAGTCGGGTGGGAAACAAGTTGTCAAATGGACCGCGGAGGGCGCAGGTCAAATGCGGAAAACCGCAAAGTATTCTGCGACGTTGCAGGCAGACGTAATTTGCCGGGGATATGTTGGTATCCTGCTAAGTGCACGGGTCGTTCCGTGAATTCAAGGTGGCACCGCGGATAATTTGTTATTCGTCCTTGACAAGAGTACTTTCTGTCAGGGACTTTTTGCTTCTTTGGCAGTAAGCCGAAGAAGCATTTTTTTATCCGGAGGAATAAAGATATGGAAATCTTGCCCGCTTTGAGTGAAATCGGAAGGATAGCCGCGGACGGGAAATACCGCGTTCTGCCCGTCAGCTGTGAAATTCTGTCCGACTTCATCACGCCCATCGAGGCGCTGAGGATACTGAAAAACTCGTCCGCGCACTGCTATATGCTGGAATCCGCCCAGGCGGACGAAAAGTGGGGGAGATACACATTTCTGGGCTTTGAGCCTAAAACGGAGATAACCTGCGTAAACGGAGTCTTGCAGGCGGGCGGCGGAGAGATAAGAACGGACGACCCGTCCGGATATATCCGCAAAATACTCAAAGAGTATAAAGCTCCGCGCCTTGACTATCTGCCGCCCTTCACGGGCGGTCTGGTGGGATATTTTTCCTACGACTATCTGGGGTACAGCGAACCCGCGGTGAGATGCGACGCGGAGGATACGGAGAACTTCAAGGACGTAGATCTTATGCTTTTCGACAAGGTCATCGCCTTCGACAACCTGCGGCAGAAGATAATACTCATCGTCAATATGCCGCTTACGGACGTGGAGAGGGAGTACGGCAAGGCGGTTGAGGAAATAAAAGGGCTTATCCGCCTTCTGCGCCGCGGAAACAGGGAAGAAGAGCCGGGCGGCAGACTGAAAGGCAAAGTCGTTCCGCTTTTCGGCAAAGAGCAGTACTGCGGCATGGTGGAACGGGCGAAAAGATATATCCGCGAAGGGGATATATTCCAGATAGTGCTTTCCAACCGCCTGAGCGCGCCGTTCGAGGGCAGTTTATTGAATACCTACCGCGTTTTGCGCACGATAAATCCTTCCCCCTATATGTTCTATTTTTCGGGAACGGACGTGGAAGTGGCGGGGGCTTCGCCTGAAACGCTCGTCAGGCTGGAAGACGGAATCCTGCACACTTTTCCCCTTGCCGGGACGCGGCGGCGCGGCGTGACGGAAGAGGAGGACAAGGAGCTTGAAAGGGAACTGCTTGCGGACGAAAAGGAACTTTCCGAGCACGATATGCTGGTGGACCTGGGCAGGAACGACCTGGGAAAAATAAGCAGATTCGGCTCCGTCAGGGTGGAAAAACTGCACGCGGTGGAGAAGTTTTCGCACGTCATGCACATTGGCTCGACCATTCGCGGAGAGATAAGGGAGGGCAAGGACGCGCTCGACGCGGTAGAGGCGGTACTGCCGGCGGGAACGCTTTCGGGAGCGCCCAAGATACGCGCGTGCGGGCTGATTGCGGAGCTTGAAAACAACAAGCGCGGCATATATGGCGGAGCCATCGGGTACATAGACTTTACGGGCAATATGGATACCTGCATTGCCATACGCATAGTTTACAAAAAAAACGGCAAGGTATTCGTGCGCAGCGGCGCGGGAATAGTTGCGGATTCCGATCCCGAAAAGGAGTATCTGGAATGCCTGAACAAGGCGAAGGCATCGCTTAAAGCGCTGGAACTTGCGCAGGAGGATGAATTATGATACTGCTCATCGACAATTACGACAGTTTTTCCTACAATCTGTACCAGCTGACCGGGGAAATAAACCCCGATATAACGGTTATCCGCAACGACGAACTCACCGTGGAGCAGATAAGAAATCTGCACCCGGAACGCATTATCATATCCCCCGGACCGGGCAGACCGGAAAACGCCGGCGTAATAATAAACGTCGTAAAGACGCTGGGGAAGGAAATTCCCGTGTTGGGCGTGTGTCTGGGTCACCAGGCGGTATGCGCGGCGTACGGCGCAACCGTGACTTACGCGAAAAAGCTCATGCACGGCAAGCAGTCCGCCGTGAAAATCGACAGGGAGTGTCCGCTGTTTTACGGGTGCGGCGAAGTCGAACCTGTGGCGCGATACCACTCGCTTGCGGCGGACGCGGACACCATTCCCGAATGTCTTAAAGTCACCGCGGTTACGTACGACGGCGAGGTTATGGCTGTGCAACATAAAAAATATCCCGTTTTCGGCGTGCAGTTCCACCCCGAATCCATACTCACCCCGAACGGAAAGCGTATGCTCGAAAACTTTATAAAGGAGATGCGGTAATGATAAAGGAAGCCATAGTAAAGATAGTAAACAAAGAAGACCTTTCGTACGGCGAAGCGTACGCGGTGATGAACGAAATCATGGGCGGCGAAACTTCCGCCACGCAGAACGCCGCGTTTCTGGCGGCGCTGTCCACAAAGAGCGCAAGGGCGGAAACGAAGGACGAAATAGCCGGTTGCGCCGCCGCGATGAGAGAGCACGCCAAAAAGGTGGAAACGGGCATGGAGGTCATGGAGATAGTCGGCACGGGCGGCGATAACGCCGGAAGTTTCAACATCTCCACAACGTCCGCGCTCGTGGCGGCGGCTGGCGGAGTGAAGATTGCCAAGCACGGCAACCGCGCGGCTTCTTCCCAATGCGGAACGGCAGACTGTCTGGAAGCGCTGGGCGTGAACATACGCCAAAGTCCGAAAAAATGTGTGGAATTGCTGGAAAAGGCTGGTATGTGCTTTTTCTTTGCGCAGGAATATCACACGTCAATGAAATACGTCGGCGCAATCCGCAAGGAGCTGGGATTCAGAACCGTGTTCAATATTCTCGGACCTTTGACCAATCCCGCGCGTCCGGCCCTGCAGCTTCTGGGCGTGTACGACGAATATCTTATCGAGCCGCTGGCGCAGGTGCTCACCGAACTCGGAGTAAGGCGCGGCATGGTGGTTTACGGCAGGGACAAGCTGGACGAAATATCGCTGGGCGCGCCCACTTCGGTGTGCGAAATAAAGGACGGCTGGATAAAAAATTATACGATAAAGCCGGAAGACTTCGGAATGGAGCGTTGCCGCAGGGAAGACCTGAGGGGCGGCACGCCGCAGGAGAACGCGCGTATAACCCTTTCGCTTTTAGACGGGGAAAAGGGCGCAAAGAGAAACGCGGTGCTTCTGAATGCGGGCGCGGCGCTGTATATCGGCGGAAAGGCGGAGAGCATGAAAGAGGGAATCGCGCTTGCGGGCGAGCTGATAGATTCGGGCAAGGCGCGCAAAACGCTTGACGACGTCGTACGGATAAGCAACGCCGCGGAGGAAGCGCAATGACCATTTTGGAAGAACTTGCCGAAAGCGCGCGCGAACGCGTGAAGGCGGCGAAAGCTGCCGTGTCCGCGCAGGAGATAAGGCGGCGTGCGGAAGCGCTTGAAAGGGGAGAATTCGCCTTTGAAAACGCGCTGAAAAAGCCGGGGCTTTCCTTCATATGCGAATGTAAGAAAGCGTCCCCGTCCAAAGGGCTTATTTCTCCCGATTTCCCCTATCTGCTTATCGCAAAGGAGTACGAAGCGGCAGGGGCGGACTGCATATCCGTGCTCACCGAACCCGGCCGTTTTCTGGGAAGCGGAGAATATCTGAAAGAGATTGCCGCCGCCGTATCTATCCCCTGCCTGCGCAAGGACTTCGTGGTGGACGAGTACATGATTTACGGGGCGAAACTGCTGGGAGCGCAGGCGGTGCTGCTCATCTGCGCGATACTGGAAAAAGAGCAATTGAGAGAATATATCGGCGTGTGCGACCTTCTCGGACTTACCGCCCTTGTCGAAGCGCACGACGAAGGAGAAGCCGAAGCGGCGGTAGAGGCGGGCGCGCGCGTCATCGGCGTGAACAACAGAAACCTGAACGACTTTTCCGTGGATACGCGGAACAGTTGCAGACTGCGCGATCTGATTCCCCGCGATATACTGTTCGTGTCGGAAAGCGGAGTTAAAAGCGCGGAGGACGTGGCAAAGATAAGGGACATGGGCGCGGACGCGGTATTGATAGGCGAAACGCTCATGCGCGCGCCCGACAAGAGGGCGAAACTTGACGAATTGAGGAGCTTGCTTTGACAAGGATAAAGATATGCGGGCTTTCCCGTTTAAGCGATATTTCCGCGGTAAACGCGTGTATGCCCGACTATGCGGGATTCGTATTCGCGCCCTCAAGCCGACGCTTTATATCCTGTGAAAGGGCGGCGGAACTCAAGGCGGCGCTGTCGCCCGGCATTACGGCGGTAGGGGTATTCGTCGACGAGGACTGCGGAAAAGTGGCTCGGCTGCTTAACGGCGGCGTTATAGATATGGCACAGCTCCACGGGAGCGAAGACGACGGGTATATAGAGCGGCTGAAAGGGCTGACGGACAAAAAAATCATAAGGGCGTTCCGCATTAAAACGGAAAAGGACGCGGAAGAAGCGGAGAAAAGCCGCGCAGACTATATCTTGCTTGATTCCGGCGCGGGCAGCGGCAAAGCGTTCGACTGGCGGCTGCTCCGCGGAATAAATCGGCAGTATTTTCTGGCGGGCGGACTGTCCTGCGGCAATGCGGAAAATGCGGTACGAATCCTGCACCCGTTTGCGGTCGACGTGAGTTCGGGCGTGGAAACGGACGGATATAAAGACAAAAACAAAATAGCGGCGTTCGTCGCCGCAGTAAGGGAGGCAGACGGAAAAGATGACAAATCCTGAAGGGAGATTCGGTATTTACGGCGGACAGTATATCCCCGAAACGTTGATGAACGCCGTTATCGAATTGGAAAAAGCGTACAACCGCTACAAAAACGACAAGGCGTTCAACGACGAACTCACCGAACTTCTAAATGAATACGCGGGCAGGCCGTCCAGGCTGTATTTCGCCAAGAAGATGACGGCGGATCTCGGCGGCGCGAAGATATACCTGAAGCGCGAGGATCTGAACCACACGGGCGCGCATAAGATAAACAACGTGCTGGGGCAGGCGCTTCTTGCCAAAAAGATGGGCAAAACGCGCCTTATCGCGGAAACGGGCGCGGGACAGCACGGCGTAGCCACAGCCACCGCCGCCGCGCTCATGGGTATGGAGTGCGTGGTTTTCATGGGCGAAGAAGACACCGTCCGCCAGGCGCTCAACGTATACCGTATGCGCCTGCTGGGCGCGGAAGTCGTCCCCGTAAAGACGGGTACGGCAACGCTTAAGGACGCCGTATCAGAGGCAATGCGCGAATGGACTTCCCGCATTTCCGACACGCACTACTGCCTGGGTTCGGTCATGGGTCCCCATCCTTTTCCCACTATCGTGCGCGATTTCCAGGCGGTCATATCGCGCGAGATAAAGGAGCAGATTCTGCAAAAGGAAGGAAGGCTTCCCGACGCGGTTATCGCGTGCGTGGGCGGCGGCTCCAACGCGATAGGCAGTTTCTACCACTTCATACCGGATAAGACCGTCAGACTCATCGGATGCGAAGCCGCCGGCAGGGGAATAGACACTTTTGAAACGGCAGCCACCCTAAATACCGGTAAAGTGGGAATATTCCATGGTATGAAGTCGTATTTCTGCCAGGATAAATACGGACAGATAGCACCCGTGTACTCCATTTCCGCCGGACTTGACTATCCCGGTGTGGGACCCGAGCACGCGCATCTGCATGATACGGGCAGGGCGGAATACGTGCCCGTCACGGACGAGGAGGCGGTTAATGCGTTCGAATATCTGGCAAAGACGGAGGGCATTATTCCCGCGATAGAGTCGGCGCACGCGGTGGCGCACGCCATGAAGATTGCTCCCGGTATGGGAAAGGACAAGATAATCGTCATAACCGTTTCGGGAAGGGGAGACAAGGACTGCGCGGCGATTGCCCGTTACAGAGGAGAAGACATATATGAGTAATATAAAGAAGGCGTTTGAAAAAGGCAAGGCGTTTATCGCGTTCATCACCTGCGGCGACCCCGATCTGGAAACTACGGAAAAAGCCGTCCGCGCGGCGGTAGACGGCGGCGCCGATTTAATAGAGCTGGGCATTCCTTTTTCCGATCCGACCGCGGAAGGGCCGGTCATTCAAGGCGCGAACGTGCGCGCGCTGCGCGGTGGAGTCACGACGGACAAAATCTTCGCCTTCGTGCGCAGACTGCGCCGCGACGTTACCGTTCCGCTGGTGTTTATGACGTACGCCAACGTCGTATTTTCCTACGGCGCGGAAAAGTTTATCTCCGCCTGCGCGGATATAGGTATAGACGGACTTATTCTGCCCGACGTGCCTTACGAGGAAAAGGACGAATTTCTGCCCGTATGCCGCAAGTACGGCGTGGACCTCATTTCCATGATTGCGCCCACTTCTCTTGACCGTATCGCCATGATAGCGAAAGAGGCGGAAGGATTTTTGTATATCGTCTCCAGCCTGGGCGTGACGGGCGCGAGAGAAAATATAGACACAGACCTTTCCGCCATTGTCGCGGAAGTGAGAAAAAGCACGGATATCCCCTGCGCCGTGGGGTTCGGTATCTCCACACCCGTGCAGGCGAAAAAAATGTCCGCTTCCGCCGACGGCGTAATCGTCGGTTCCGCCATTATCAAATTACTTGAAAAGTACGGTAAGGCCGCGCCCGCATATATACGGGACTTTGTCGCAAGTATGAAAAACGCCCTTATATAGCCGGGAGCGTGGGACGCTCCACCCCTGATTATACCTTGAAGTAGCAAGAATATGTTTTTATAGTATTATCTTCGCAATGCTTATATAGTATAAATAAAGCGCGGCAAAAGCGGCGAGCCGGGAGCGTGGGACGCTCCACCCGCGGCGAGCCGCCGCACCCTTAACCGCCTTGAAGTAACAAAAATATGATTTTATAGTATTATCTTCGCAATGCTTTTGATTTATATCGCTTTGTAGCCGTGCTGAAACGCACCGCAGAGAAGGCGTGTCAGACGAGGAAAAGTGCCTTTTTATGAGGGGAGCGTACTTGGGCGTACGTGACCCGAATAAAAAGGTGCTTTGACAAAGTATCACGCGTCTTATATGCGGTGCCCTCGTGGGCGGAAAAAGTGTATGAAAAAATATACGGACGGCAAAATTGTTTGCCGCCCGTATATTTTTGAATTAACGGTTTTCGCCTATATATTATTTATTTTTTCCCAGGAAGAATAAGGCAACAACTCCCGCATTGGTATGCGCGCCTATGACGGGACCTATATCGCATATCTCCACGGTGTGCACGTCCAGTCTGTCTTCTATGAGTTTTTTGACCAAAAGGGCGTCTTCATAGCACGCGCCGTGGCCTATGAACACTTTCTTCTGTTCTTCTTTGGGCAGCATACGTTCTTCCATGCCGTCAACCAGAGCTTTCAGCGCCTTTTTGCGGGATATTACTTTGGTGTAGGGCATGAGTCTGCCTTCGTCGTCCACGTGCAGTACGGGTTTTATCTGCATCGCCGTGCCTATCATTGCCGAAGCCTTGGAACATCTGCCCAGGCGCGCGAGGTGGCGCAGATCGTCAACCGTGAACAGGGCAACGGTTCGGGGAACAAGATTCTTTACGTATTCGACGAGTTCTTCGAAAGAAGCGCCTTCGTCGCGCTTTTGAACGGTATACCACAAAAGCAGACCTTCGCCCGCGCTCGCGTTGAGCGAATCCACGGCGGCTATCTTGCGGTCGGGATATTCCCCGGCAAGTTCCGCTATTACGCGCGCACAGCCGGCATAAGTGCCCGAAAGCGCGGAAGAAAACCCGACGTAAAGCACGTCGTAACCTTCTTTGAGCTTTTCTTCAAAAGCCTCTTTCGCCATATAAGGCTGTACCATCGCGGTATTCGTAAGCGCGCCCGCCTGCATACGCTCGTAAAATTCCTTAGGCGAGATGAACGTGGTGATATTGTCGTAAGAATCGTCGCCTATGCTTACCGTCATGGGCAGAACGGTCAGATCTTTTCCGGGACAGTCCTTCGGGTAATCGGCGGTAATTTCGGTAAAAATATATATGCTCATTGTAATGATCCTCCTGTTTTTTCACATTATACAATAAATCGGCGGCAATATCAAATGTTTTTTACGGCGTACGGCATATATTACGCGCAATTTACGGCAAAAAAGAGGGGAAAATTTGCTCATTTTGCTTTACTTTGCGCAATTCGTGTGGTATATTTATTACACATCGCATAAGGCGATTCCTTGCTCCCGCGTCAGGTGCGGGGGACGTAAGACCAAAAGGAGGTAGACTATGAACAAGTACGAAGCGCTTTACATTATCGACAAAGACGTTACCGACGAAGGCAAGCAGGCTGTCATCGACAAGCTCAGCGAAGCCGTTACGGCAAGCGGCGGCGAAGTGCTGAACGTGGACAAGTGGGGCATGCGCAAATACGCTTATCCCATCAACTTCAAAAACGAAGGTTACTACGTTCTTATGAACTTCAACGCGCCCGCTTCCGTTCCCGCGGAGTTGGACAGACTTGTACGCATAATGGACGAAACCGTCCGAATCATGACGGTAAGAAAGTAAGAGGGAAAAATGAACAAAGTATTTTTGATTGGAAATCTGACGAGAGATCCGGAAGTGAGCACTACTGCCAGCGGTATTCCCATGTGCAGGTTCGCTATCGCGGTCAACCGTCGTTTTTCCAGGGACGACAACAACAATAACACCGACTTTTTTAACGTAGTAACCTGGAGAGGCGTTGCCGAATCCTGCGGCAAGGTCCTCAGTAAGGGCAGAAAAGTCGCGGTAAGCGGTTCCATACAAATCCGCAATTACGAAGCCCAGGACGGCTCGCGCAGACAGGCTGTCGACGTGGTGGCGGACGAAGTGGAATTTTTGCCTTCCGGCGGCGACAGGAGCGGCGGCGAAAACAATAACTATCACGAAGCGCCCGCTCGCAGGGAAGCGCCCCGTCCCGTCCAGGACCTCACGCCCGTGGACGACGACGACCTTCCGTTCTAATAAGGAGTAAAATAAAATGGCTGAAGAAAAAGAAAAGGTTGTAAAACCGGCACGCCCTGCCAAAAGGGTACCCCATAAGAAGGTTTGCAATTTCTGTGTGGACAAAGTTGACGAAATCGACTACAAGGACGTCGCCAAGCTGCGCAGATACATCACCGAAAGCGGCAAGATTATGCCCCGCCGCATGACCGGCACCTGCGCCAGACACCAGCGCATGGTTGCCGAAGCAATCAAGAGAGCAAGGGTTATGGCGTTGCTGCCTTATGTAGCAGACTAACCCTTAGATTAACGTATATTGTAAAAAAAGAGAGGAGGCGGTTGCCTTCTCTCTTTTTTCGAGGGCACCGCGCATAAGCACCCTACTGCGGTGGCAAGCCAACTTTTTCCTCAGTCACGTACGCCTAGTACGCTCGCTCGCAAAAAGATTGTCTTTCCTAGCATTAGGGCACTTCTTCGCGGTGCGTTTGGTTGCGGCTTTAACTAGGTGAAAGTTAAGGGCATTGCGAAGATATTTGCTTAGAAATTCCGTTTTGTCACTTCAAAGAGTAATCAGTGGTGAAGAGCACAGCGCTTCCGGTGCGTTTGGTTGCGGCGTTTAACAAGGTGGAACAATTATAATATATAAGCGAAGCAAAACCGCGCTTTTGCGAGCGTTACCTATAAAATTCGCCGTGCGGATTTTCCCGTAAGGGCGGAAAGGGTGAATTTTCGCGCAAAAGGCAAGTTTGCTTAAATATATACTTTGCGCGAAAAGAAGGGGAAACCTGTTCTCAAGCAAGCATAGCTTGCGAATGAACGGGTTTCCCCTTAAAGCGTAGGCGCAAAGTGCCGTGCGAATGTTTTTTTCGCTTTGATTAATGCTTTATCGCACGGCACTTTCATTCGGCGCCTAATTACAGCATCAGCGTTTTTACCACGTTCAGACGCTCGTCGAGAAGATTTATATCCGCCAGAAGTCCGGGTCTTATATCTCCTCTGTCCGTAAGTCCCGTAAGTTTTGCGGGGGTAAGGGTAGCCATCGTCAGAAGGTCTTCCGCGGGATAGCCCTGTTCGTACAGGCGCGAAACCATTCTGGATACGGGCGTGACCGAGCCGGCGTAGGTGTGTTTGTCGGGGAGCACGGCAACGCCGTCTTCTATGCGTATCGCCTGCGCGCTCTCGCCGCTTCCCAGGAAGTAGTCGCCGTCCTTCATTCCGGCTACGGAAAGAGAGTCGGAAACAAAGCATATTCCGTTCTTGCCTTTGAGGCGGTAGAAGATTTTGAACAGGGGATCGGGGACGTGGCGGTCGTCTGCGATGACTTCGCATACCAGCCTGTCGTCCGCAAGCGCCGTTTCGAAAAGCCCCAGGTGTTTTTTGGGCGAAGGGTAGCGGCGTGAAGCGTGGGAAGTGCAGTTCCCCATATGGGTGACGCTGCTTGCGCCCGCTTCTATGCAGGCGTATATCTCGTCGTCGATACTGCCGTCGTGACCTATGGAAACCTGAATGCCCAGGCTTGAGCACAGCGCGGTTACAAAGGGCGCTCCGGCAAGGTCGGGGGCTACGGTTATTCGGCGGACCATATCGCGGTTGCGCGTTATGAACGCGGTGTTGTTTTTATCCGGATTAAGCAGTTTGTCCAAAGGGTGCGCTCCCGCGGCTTTCGGAGAAAGGAAGGGACCTTCCAGATGCGCTCCGGCAAGGCGCGCGCCGTTTGTCTTGTACGAGCGCATATTGGCAAGCGCGGCTTCTACGTCCGCAATGTCCGCGGTCATGGTCGTGGGGCAGAACGAGGTAATGCCCGTGGACAGATGGTATTTCGCCACGGTATCTATGGCCTCGTACGTGGGTTCCATGCAGTCCTTGCCCCAGCCGCCGTGGGTGTGGATGTCGATGTATCCCGCGCAGGCTATCATTCCGCCTCCGTCTATGACGTCGCCCATAATCATGTTGCCGACGGAAACTATTCTGCCGTCCTCCACGACTATGCTGCATTTGGATTTGATTTTGCCCTCGGAAAAGGGGCGTACGTTTACTATCGTCTTTTTCATTTTCTGTTCTCCCGGACTTCGATGTACTGATCGGTCAGATTGTAGTAGTATTGTTTTCTCAACCGCGAAATGATATTGCGCGGCATACATATCTTATCCTTTGCGTAATTTATACCGCTTCCTTCCAAAAGTTCGCGGTATGCGGCAAGCCGCCTGGTAAAGCGCTGCCTGTTCTTTTCCCCCGGTTCCGTCCACGCCGCTTCTGCAAGCGCCGCCATGCGCGGAAACAGGCACATATCGAATTTTTCCCTGTCGTATATCCATTCCGTCCACAGGTTTGCCTGGATGCCCATAACCTTGCCGTGCAGGTAGCGGCAGCCTTTCAGCTCCTTGTCAGGGTCGAATTCGTACGTCCTGAGCAGGGGCAGGGAGCAGTACGGCAGGTCGAAGTTCAGATATTCCGGACGGGACACGATATAGCTCCTTCCCCAGCGCAGCTGGTCGGGAATTGTTTTGTCGCGCCCGGCTGAAGAATAAATGCCTATTATGTCGCGGCTCATGCCGTCCGCCATTGCGCCGTTTTCGCACAGCATACGCCTGCCCCTTTTCTTAAGATGCTCCGATACGTCGTTCAGAAACGCCGCCTGAAGCTGTTTGGGATCGTGCATGAAGTGTTCCTGCATATACTTGCGGCAGCTGTCGCATTTCAGCCACTTTTCCGCATGCAGATCCGCCGCCCGCACCGATATGTACGGGGAGGGGAACAGCTCGCATATTTCATCGAGAACGCCCGTTATGAATTCGCGCGTTTTGCTGCCGCTTGCGCAAAGCAGAGTGCCGCGGTCGCCGAAAGACGTGGCGACGGGCATACTCCGGTCCGTGCAGGTTATCTGCGGATACGCCGCCGCCATGGCGCCCACGTGCGTGGGAAGGGAAATTTCCGGCATGACAAGGATTCCCATGGCGTGCGCTTTGGATACTATTTCTTTTATATCTTCCTGCGTATAAAAGCCTTCGTAGCCCTGTCCGCAGAATTTTTCCGAACGTATTCCGCCCACCTGCGTGTCCGACCTGCGCGAACCTATCTCGTGGAGCAGGGGATAGCGCTTGCTCTCTATCCTCCAGCCCTGGTCGTCCGCAAGATGCCAGCACAGCGCGTTCAGCTTGTGCATTGCCATTATCTCCAGAAGCCTCAGCACTTCTTCTTTACCGAAAAAGTGGCGCGATTCGTCCAGCATAAGTCCGCGCCAGCGGAAACGCGGCTTGTCCGCAATATAGCAGTAGGGCAGTCCGGCTCCCGCAGCATGGAATTTGTGCAGCTCCAGCATCTGGTAAAGCGTTTGGCATGCATAAATGAATCCGGAAGCTTTGGAAGCGCGGATGTCTATTCCCTTGCCGCTTATCTCAATCGAGTACTCTTCCTGTCCGTAATCCGTGACCGGATTGAAGTCTATGATGATATCGCCTTCGTCCTCAACGTGCAGCGAGGGCAGACTTTTATGCAGATCCGCCGTAAATTTTTCCGCAATGGAGGAGTATTTTTCCGGACAGCGCACGGTTACCGTGCCTTTCATCTCCAGCCCGCCTTCGTGCAGGCGTACTTTATTCGGATAAGGTATTACGTTCAACATATCTTTCCTATTTATCTTCCTTATTAACGATAGTATCTGCCATTATTATATATCCAAACGAATATAATTGCAAGGCTTTACGCTCTCCGTGCGCCCGCTTAGCGCCGCGGAGGAGGGAATTTTCCTTTCCCACTTTACAAGTTTTTGACAAATAAAGACGATTTTGCGTCGTTTTTATAACCTGCAGTATATAATGTCTGTAATAAAAAAGCCGGATGAGGCAGATTTTAATAATTAATGCTTTACAATACGCGCGGAATATAGTAAAATTAGTATGCGGCCGACAGGACGTAAAAGAAAATTAAGAGGTGGATTATGAACAAAAAGTTTACGTTGACGCTTATTATAGCCGTTGCGCTTGTCAGCGTCATCGCATTCTCCGCTTGCGGCTTTACCGCCGTTGCGGAAGGTACTGATGCATGGGCGTCTTCCAGCACGAAATATCCTTATCCCAGCGAAAGTACCACGTCGCCCGGTTTCAGCGGCTATACAGCTGTTTCCGATATGATTCTGGAGGAAGGGGAAACCCTTACGCCTATCAAGGACGAAATGATGAAAAACCCTTGGTTGCTCTATCAGACCATGCGCGAAAACCAGGGCAAGGTAAGCGGTTATGCGCAGGTTACCAATACCGTATCCCAAATCGAGATTACCCTTACGGAAGCGCTTATAGTTATCGGCCAGGGAACGTCTACCGTTGGAGATCCGATAACTCAATATGCAAGCTGGATGACTGCAAACGACGGAAATGGCAATTCGTATTCCCAGACCGTCAGTCAGATGGACAGGCTTTTGCCCGGACTTAATTCCATCGCTTCTATGTTCGGTGTATGGGAAAAGAGCGCGACTATCGACGGCGTTAATTATTGGCAGGAGGGCGATAAGGCTTCCCGTAAATTTGACGAAACCGCACCTGCGGGCGTTTCCGCAAACTGGATAGGAGAGGTTAAGGTCAGTGAAGGCGGCGTTACTTACGATACCTCAGCTTTCGATTACGATCCCGCTGAACCTATTACCCAAAACGTAAACACCGATACTTACAGAGTATTCACCGGTGACTCTGAAGAGCTTGGCGAATATCGCGACAGCAAGAAGAACGAAAAGAACGCCTCCAACTGGGACATAAATGGCAACAACAGAGTTATCAAGGTCCAGTTCATGGGTTCCGACGGAAAGTGGGGCTATGATACCTGGCTTGTGTGGGACGATCAGGAAGGTAACATCGATGGTCGTTATGTCGGATTTGATCGTGACAGGTGGTACACCGCTCTGCCCAGCCGCGGCGACGGCATCTCCAACTACCTGGTAAACGAAGAAACTTTCGATAAAGTAAACAGTAGCGTTAGCACTCAGACCGTGGACGGACATAAGCTTTATGTGCTTGACGTCAAGCTGCAGGAAACGGAGAATTACAGCTGGGATCTGATCACTTCCGGCGAATTCGGGTCTTTGCAGGGCGGCATTGTCGACTTCGTAGGTTTCTCCGCAGTTGACTCTCTGTTCAGTAAAGATCTTACCCTGACATACGAAATCTGGGATACCGGCGTTATCCGCCGCGCCATCAAGCAATATTCCGTTGAAAGTGTTGAAGGTGCCGCTGGTGACAAGTCTATGCAGATAGACGTGCTTAACGGAAGTTCCAAGGCGTACGGATCCGCAACCAACAGCCAGATACAGGAGTATGCTTATGCCGGTTCCGTAGTTGAAATTTCCGGAAGTAATGCAATGTATGCGTTTGCAGCCGGCGGACTCGGTTTGTTCGAAAGAATAGGCGTGGGCGTAGGCGTAGGCGCTGCGGTGCTTATCGTTCTTATCGTTACCCTGGTAGTGCTCGCCAAGAAGGGCGTTATCGGCAAGAAGAAGAACAAGAAAGCTGCGGCCGAAGGTCCCGCTGAAGACGCCGGTGCTTCCGAAGGCGACGGCGCCGACGAAGAAAGCAAGAACTAAGACACAAATTCAAGGCAAGGAAGAGTATTCTTCCGAAAAAAGGTAGTAAATGAATTTATTTGACATTGCAGGGCAATTCTCCACTTTGGGGAATTGCCTTGATGTGAAACCGTTCGGAAACGGACACATCAACGATACATACGCCGTCACTTGCGCAAGCGAGGGCGGCGTGCGCAGGTATGTTTTGCAGAGGCTGAATTCCCGCGTATTTCCCCATCCCACCGCGCTGATGAACAATTTCGCGGCGGTAAGCGCTTATTTGCGTTCAATCGTGAAAAAAGACGGAGGGGACGCCGATACGGAATGTTTACGCCTTATTCCCACGCTAAACGGAGCGGATTATTATGTGGATAAGCAGGGCGAAGTGTGGAGAATGACCCAGCTTATCGAAAATACGGACGCCTATCTTATAGCGGAGAACAGGGATATGTTCGAAGACGCGGGCAGGGCGTTCGGCCTTTTCATCAAGCGGCTGGAAGGGTTTGACGCTTCCACGCTTATCGAAGTGATTCCCGATTTTCACAACACGGTCAAGAGGTACGAAAACCTGGAAAAAGCCGTTGCCGAAGATAAAAAGGGCAGAGCGGCGGGCGTTTCCGACCTTATAGGCTTTGCGCGTGCGCGTAAAGACAAGACGGGTATAATAACCGGCGCCCTTGCAAAGGGCGAAATTCCGCTGCGCGTTACGCATAACGATACCAAACTCAACAACGTGCTCATCGACGTGGCGACCAAAAAAGCCGTCTGCGTGATAGACCTGGATACGGTCATGCCCGGAAGTCTGCTTTACGACTTCGGCGACGCGATAAGGGTGGGCTGTTCCACGGCAAAAGAAGACGAGCCGGATTTGGACAAGGTACATTTCGACAAGGAAAATTTCGTCGCGTTTACCCGCGGATTCATGTGCGGGCTGGGCGACAGTATAACGGATAAAGAACGCGAACTTCTCCCCGTAGGGGCGATACTTATGACGTTTGAATGCGGGATGCGGTTCCTCACCGATTATCTGGAAGGGGACGTGTATTTCAAAATCGCGTATCCCGAGCACAATCTGGTCAGGTGCCGCACGCAGTTCAGGCTGGTGGAGGAGTTGGAAGAAAATCTTCCGTTCATGCATGAAACGGTGCAGAAGGTGTATGCTAGGCTGCATCAAAAGAGATAATATATAAAAGAAGGAGGCGGCAAAATGAGCGTTTTGGTTACAGGCGGAGCCGGATACATCGGCAGTCATACCGTAATCGACCTAGTGGAAAACGGTTACGATCCCATCATAGCGGACAATCTGTGCAACAGTAAAATCGAGGCGGTAAAGCGCGTGCGCAAGCTGTGCGGCAAGGACGTGAAGTTCTACGAATACGACCTGTGCGACATAGACAAGGTGCGCGACATCTTCAAAAAGGAAAAGATAGACTGCGTCATACATTTTGCGGGACTTAAAGCGGTGGGCGAATCGTGCGCCAAGCCGCTGGAATATTATATCAACAACCTCACCAACACTTTGAATCTGCTCAAAGTGATGAGAGAGTTCGGCTGCAGGAACTTCGTGTTCTCTTCCTCCGCCACCGTATACGGACAGCCCAAGAGCGTGCCGATAAAAGAAGACTTTCCTCTGTCGGTCACCAATCCTTACGGCCACACCAAACTGATGATAGAGGATATGCTCCGCTATATTTTTAAGGCGGACAGCAGTCTGAATATCGCGCTTTTGCGTTATTTCAACCCTATCGGCGCGCATAAGAGCGGCATGATAGGCGAAGATCCGCACGGCATTCCCAACAACCTCATGCCCTATATCACGCAGGTGGCAATAGGCAAACTGAAACAGCTCAGCGTGTTCGGCGACGACTATCCCACCCACGACGGTACGGGCGTAAGGGATTATATCCACGTTCTCGACCTGGCGCACGCGCACTCGCTTGCCGTTAAGAAGCTGGAAGAAAAGCCCGGACTCGTCACCTACAATCTGGGTACGGGTCACGGATACAGCGTGCTGGACATAGTCAAGGCGTTTGAAAAGGCAAGCGGCAGGAAGATCCCCTACGTAATCGCGCCCAGAAGGGCGGGCGACATAGCGGAATGCTATGCCGATTCGTCTTTGGCGGAAAAAGAGATGGGATTCAAATGCAAGTACGGGCTTGAGGATATGTGCGAGGACAGCTGGCGCTGGCAGAGCATGAATCCGGACGGATACGGAGAGTAAATAAAATGACGCTCGCCCGTGCGGCAAGGAGGGCAAGGGAAGGCTTTGACGACTTCGTGCACTCCAAACTGTATATAGCGTTTATCGCCGTAGTGGCGTACGTGCTGTGGTATAGCGAAAATCTGCTTGCAGCCATCGCCGTATTGGGAGTGATAGGCGGCCTGGTGCTCGCCCTGGTGCGCGATATGGTGCCTATGGTCCCCTTCGTGACCATGGCGCCCTGCGTCGTGCACGTGGATAAAATGCCGGGAGAGCTTTGGCAGTACGCCCTGGCGGTACTGCCCGTCGTTGCGGGGCTTGCGATACATATTGCGTGTTACAGACGCAATAAGGTCGCGTCGCCGAAGTCAAATCTGCTTGCCATGGCGTTGCTTGTGGTCGCGATGGCGTTGGGCGGACTTTTCTCGCCCGCGGCACAGGACGGCATGACAGCTTTTATCAACGTGCTTTATGTCGGCGTGGCGCCTCTCGGAGTATATTTCTTCGTGAAACTGTACGGAGAGGCCAAATGCAGGCTGGGCGATTATGCCGCCGCGGTAATGGCGATATGGGGCATACTCACCGCAGCGCAGGCGGTTACGGTGATAGGCGGAGCGTATGCCGACGGCATAGATATTGCCTCCAACGGATATGTGCCAAGGCTCGGCTGGGGCAACAGCAACGTGTACCCCACCGTGCTGATGATGTGCATGGCGTTCAACTTCTATTTTATGGGCAAATCGTGGAAGTTGGTAGTGCCGTACGCGTTTCTTACCGGCATACAGTTCGCGTGCGTGATGTACGCGCACTCCCGGGGAACGCTGATATTCACAATAGTCGTAATCGCCGCCGGACTTATAGCGGTTACAGTATATAACAGGAAAAATCCGCTGTACTGGGCGGTGCTGGTGGTCGCCCTGGCGGCGTTGGCGCTGGTGCTGACCTTCTATTGGGAAAGACTCACGCTCATACTCGGCAATACGTTTGAGGACAAGTTGCAGTCTTCGGGCAGGGATTACCTTTATATAGAGGCGCTGGACAGATTTTTTGAAAATCCCATGTTCGGAGCGGGCTTCGGCTATGTGGGGTACGTTACGCGCCTGCATACGGAATCGGGGTTTTACCAACTGCACTCCACCCTGTTCCAGACGCTGGGCAGCATGGGACTTGTCGGGGTGCTTGCGATGGCGTATGTGTACGTCATGCGCTATTATACGGTATTTGCCCGCGCTACGCGCGTAAAGATATTCTTCTTTATAGCCATGATAGGCTTTGAAGGATATTCGCTCATAAATACGAGCACATTCACCGGTCTGCCGTGCATGACCGTGATATATATGCTGTTGGCGTTGTTCGAGTTGGAAACGGCGCATAACGCCGGGGATATACCGGTCGGAGCGACAGTAAAGCAATTGCTTGCAGAAAGGAGAGAGGTATGGAAGAAGAAAAGGGCGTGAGGTATGACGCAAAAAAGCTGACACTTGAAGTGATAAGAAAATGGAAAATCATCATTATTATCACACTTGTTGTGGCCGTAATATTTTGTGTTATTTCTATAACCGGAAATGCAACTCATTCTTATGAAGCCAAGGAAGGCTTTTCCATTATATATCCTGCGTTAAATTATAATCCCGATGATGTAGTTTCAGATGGTGATATTGAGGGAATTCTCAAATTAAAGCTGGAGGAACAGCAGCGGGCTGTCGCAAGGGCGGTGGATACGCTGAACAATACCGTATACATCAACGTATACAACGCGCTTGAAAATACTGACGGGACGTATAAGATGGACGGACTGAAGTCCGGCATCAAACTCGAACTCGGAAACAGCAACACCACGCTCACCGTGACCGTGAGCGCCGAAAGCGCAAGGGACGCCGTATTTATGCTCGACAACATCGAACAGCAGGTTATGGCGGCGATAGGCAGCGGAGAAACGGAGGGATTTTCCGTACAGCTGACTTACAAGAACGCGGAAGAAGACCTGAACGCAATGTATGCCGTCGATAACGGCGGGGCGCTGTCCGTTATCATCTCCGTGGTGGAAGGATTGGTCATCGGCTTTGTGGTTGCGGTGGTGGTTCTGCTCATCTGGAGCGCGGTATTCATGCGCGTGACGTATGAAAGCGACATAACCATGCAGACGAAATACCCGGTACTCGCTACGGTTTACGAGGGTGAGAACAATATGGGCGAAGCCGTTATAAAGAGCGCCATGGTCAGGGGCGGCAACGACGGAGTCACCTACGTGATGGGCGTGACGAAGAGCGCGGCGGATATTGCCGGCGCGTGGGCGGAGCGCGAAAAGCAGTCCCGTGACGCGCTTTACGTGGATTTCGACGATGAAAGCGGAGAGGGAATAGCCCGTATTTTAGAAGGCGAAGATGCCGAAAACGTCGTAAAAGACGGGAAACTCGGCGCCGGAGCGGGTCTTGACATATACGGAAAGCGCGAACAGATAGCCGCACTTTTCGGCAAACTGAGGGAGAAATATTCCAGAGTAATAGTGAGCGGATATTCCGGTGCGGACGTGAGGAGCGAATTGCTTTCGGCGTTTGCCGGCGACACGGCGCTGGTGGTGGACGAGGGGTACTCCATCAAAAAGCTGATAGCTCTGGAAGAAAAATACGAAACGGAAGGGCGCAAGGTAGAGGGAGTTGTCCTGCGCAAGAAAAACGCCCGCAAAAAGAGTAAGTAAGGAAAAATGGGCAAAAAGAAGATAGACTTAAAGTCTTATTCCATGCGCACGCTGCGCGAGTGGATACTCGCGGCGGCTGATATGTTTATGGTTGCGGCGGTGTTTTTCGCCACCGCACTGCTTACCCAGTCCTACGTCGTGGACGAGTACGGCAGCGAATACGTGATTTCCGTTCTGATAAGCACGCCCGTCGTGGTTGTCTGCTTCTTTTTGTTTTTCGTACTGTTCAAAATATTCAAGGTGGTGTGGCGCTTTGCGCGCATAAAGGAATATATGCGCATAGTGCTCGCCTGCATATGCGGCACGCTGCTGTTCACGGGCGTGGACCAGCTCGCCCACTTCGTGTCGTCGCACGAATTTATCGTGGGCGACGTATACCGCGGATTTCCCGTGTATATCGTCATGGCGTTTTCCACGTCAATGTCGGTTGCGGTTATGCACCTGATATACGAAATGCTGTATTCGTACTGGACTCCCAGGATAAAACCTGCGGAGCGCAAGCGTACCATGATAGTGGGCGCGGGCAGTACGGGCAGTACGGTGGTGGAGGAACTCAGCCGCAAGAACAGTATTTACATTCCCGTCTGTCTTGTGGACGACGACCTGGAAAAGCAGGGCAGAACGATAGACAACGTGCCGATAGTCGGTTCCACGCAGGAAATACCGCGCCTGGCAACGAAATATTCCATATCCACTATAATATTCGCAATACCTTCGATAAGCGCGCAGGCGCGCAAGAGTATGCTGGCGACGTGTATGTCCACGGGGTGCCAGGTAAAGGTACTGCCCTACATCAGCGAACTTGTGGGCACCACCGATATGGTCAGCCAGATACGCGACATAAATATCGGCGACTTGCTGGGAAGGCCGCAGATAGCCTTTACGGATAAGGGCGTTGCGGCGTATATAGAGGGCAAGGTGTGTATGATCACGGGCGGCGGCGGTTCGATAGGCTCGGAACTTGTCAGACAGATAGTCAAGTATAAGCCCGCAAAGGTCGTGATAGTGGACGTTTACGAAAACTCGGCGTATGAAATACAGCAGGAGATACTGCGTACGTACGGCGCCGACTATCCCATAAGGATAGAGATAGCTTCCGTCACGGACAGGGATAAGATGGACGAGCTGTTTATGGAACACCGCCCGAAGATTGTTTTCCACGCGGCGGCGCACAAACACGTTCCGCTTATGGAAACCAATCCGGAGGAAGCGTGCAAGAACAATATATTCGGCACGCTGAACGTGGCGCAGATGGCGGACAAACACGGAGTGGAAAAGTTCGTCATGATATCCACGGATAAGGCGGTAAATCCCACTAACGTCATGGGCGCGACAAAGCGCTGCTGCGAGGAGATAGTGCAGATGATGGCGCAGTCGGGCAGCAAGACGGAGTTTGCCGCGGTGCGCTTCGGCAACGTGCTCGGTTCCAACGGCTCGGTAATTCCGCTGTTCAGGGAGCAGATCAAAAACGGCGGACCGGTCACCGTGACGCACCCCGATATAATACGCTATTTCATGACCATACCGGAAGCTGTCAGCCTGGTATTGCAGGCGGGCACGTTTGCAAAGGGCGGCGAGATATTCATTCTGAACATGGGCGAGCCTGTCAAGATACTTACGCTCGCGGAAAACCTTATCACCATGATGGGTTACACGCCGTATAAGGATATAGAGATAAAATTCACGGGACTGCGCCCCGGCGAGAAGCTGTTTGAAGAACTGCTTATGAAGGAGGAAGGGTTGCAGAAAACGCCCAACGAAAAGATATTCATAGGCAGACAGGTGACGATAGACAAGCCCTGGCTTATGGAACAGCTGCAAAAGATGCACGACATATGCGCCACCAACGATAAAGAAGCGGTCGTGGAACAGCTTAAAGTGCTCGTTCCCACGTTCAACCACGACAAGTCATATCTGCGCGCCATAAGCGGCACGGGCAAGATAGTGGCTTCGGGCGAAGGCGCGGCGCAGGGCGTGATAGGAAGCAAGCCCGTGGCGGAGGAACAGCCCGCGGGCGGCAGAAAGGCCGATAAGAGCAAGAGGGCGGAGAAAAAGGCGGGTAAAGCGGATAAAAAAGAAGTGAAGAAAGCGGAAAAATCCGCCGGCAAAAAGGCGAAAAAGAAGGCGGAAGAGTGATGAAATATACTTTGCGTGCCAACAGCGGTGAAAAAGCGGACAGGCTGACCACGCTTGAAATAAAAGAGGAAGAGGGCGGTCTGCGCCTTTATTACTCCGCGTACGACAGCAGCTTTTATTCTCCGTTCAAAGAAGATAACGAGCCTATTTACGACGGTTGCGTCGTGGAGATATTCTTTTCCCCGGACGGCAACGAAAACGAGTATTTCGAATACGAATTTTCCCCGGGAGGGCTTGTGTGGGCGGGCAAGATTCGCCACGTAAACGGACGCCGCCTGACGGAAATGCTCGATCCCCGCGTGCCGCATGAGGTGCGCCGCGAGGGAAACAATTACTTCGTGGAGGCGTTTATTCCCGTGGAATACGCGGCAGGGAAGTCGAAGTTCAACGCGTTCAGGATAGAGCGCAACGGCGCGGATTCCCCTTATCTTCTGTACGCGGTATTCCCCACTTTATGCGATACGTTCCACGTTCCGTCCAAACTTGCGGCGCTCGGATAAGTCCGGGTGGCGCCGGGATACGGGGCGGACGGAAGAAAAAAAGTAAAACGGCGCGTCGGGACGCGCTTTTTTTACGTCCTCTCGGCGCAGGGGGCGGTCGCGGCGGAAGCGGGCAAAAGACGGCGCAATTTTGCGGTACGCCGCGGCTAAAAGGCATATGTGTATTATTAGGGCGGCTGTCGTCGGGTAAACGGCCGGGTACGGGACGTCGATTTGCGCCGACGGAACAGAAACTAGCCATGTAAAAGAAAGGTATATATTTGCCGTATCCGCTTTTGCGGAGTAAAAAGTGTTTGCAATATACTAATATTTATATTATAATATTATGTGCGTTAAAGCAAAACGACCTATATAGGAGTCAGATATGAAAAAAATCGCAAAACTCGCTCTTATCGTCCTGGTAGTGGCTGTTGCCGCGACCGCCGTGCTTGCGGCGTGCCAGGATTATACGTGGGGACCCGTGGGCACTACCGATCCCGAAGCGGCCGTATCCGGTAACGGCAGCGTTGCGGTGGCGCAGGGCAACACGGTATACTTCGTCAACGGCAAAGGCGACACCTCTTCCATCACCGAACCCGAAAACAACTGGTTCGGACAGGCCGGCTACAAGGGCAGCGTCATGAAGGGCACTCTTGCCGCCGACGGCAGCGTCAGGGACGTTGCGGTGGTTGTTCCCAAGATGTTCTACAACGGTCAGGCGGAAGGCGGACTTTACGTGTTCGGCAACTGGATATATTATACTTCCCCTTCCACCGATACCCAGTCGGACGGCACCGTGCTTACCTCCCAGCAGGACTTCTACCGCACCCGCACCGACGGAACCCAAACCCAGCTCGTAACCACGCTGGCGGCGAATACGTACGAATATATCTGGACGGACGAAGCGCTGTTCTACTACGATACGGCAAATTCGCAGATAGTCAGGATTTCCTATACCGATGAGGAAATCGGCGCGAAGGAAGTCGTCGCGGAAGAAGTAACCGACGTGCTTTTCATAAAGGACGGCGAATATTCTTACGGCAGCGACAGGGTGAGCGATATGTTCTTCTACACCAAAGCCGCGGACAGCGAAAATTCTTCCGTGCTCTACGGCAACAGGGTATACGTCTGCAACTATGCGGGCGTGAGCACGCTTCTTATTGATAACACCTCGTTCGTGCCCGAGGGCGCGAGCGTGGCGGCGCAGTACCAGTACACCGTGGCTCTTCTCGATTACAGCATAGAAGATACGGGCGTGGCACTCTTCTATTCGCGCACTCCCGGTTCGTCCTCGACGTCCAACGCTAGGACTGCCACCGCGGAATATCTGGTTACTCCCGATATGATAGGCGCAGGCGACGGCGCGGCGCTCGATATGGCGAACGAAAAGGTAATAGCCAATTCCGCGCTTTCGTCCATCGAAGCGGTAAGCTATGAGTACGGCGCGCTTTCGGTGAGCAGCTCCAATATCAACCGTTACTACAACGATAACGGCACTCCCGTCACCGTGAAGATAGGTACGGACGAAGACGGCACCCAGCAGGCGCTCGAAGGCGCTCCCACCATCGTGGCGGTGAGGGACGAAGCCGCAAACGCCACCAACAACAACGTGGCGGGCAAGTATATGTACTACACCGTATCCAACGCGCTTTACAAATTCAATCTGGACGGCGAATACGCGCTGGGCATGGTAATCGACAGCACCACAGATACCGTATACGTGGACTACATTTCCGCGTCCGTGATAACGCGCACAATTGACGGCAGCGAAGTCACCTTCTTCTTCTATATGAACGGCATAACCGGCGACTACACTTCCGTGGCGGCTCTCAGCTCCCTCAACTACGCGCAGGAGGGAGGCGAATGGATGCTGGCGGGCGTCGTGGCTTCCGGATACTGGACGGTCGGCGAAGAGGGCTGCACCGATTCCAAATATGCGTATAACGAAGAAGACGGCACCTACACCGTTACCGATCCCGAGGACAGCAGCGCGACCGTGACCATAACCAAGCCTTTGCCCAAGTTTATGGAATCGGCGGGACTGAGCACTTATATCAGCGCGTATACGGCGAAATAAAATGGAAAAGGAAAAATATTATATCACCACACCAATATATTACCCCAGCGGCAAGTGGCACATCGGAACGTGCTACACCACCGTGGTCTGCGACGCCCTTGCGCGCTTCAACCGTCTGGACGGCAAGGACGTGTTCTTCCTGACGGGTACGGACGAGCACGGGCAGAAGATACAGCGCGCGGCGGAGGCGGCGGGGATTACGCCCAAGCAGTACGTGGACAAGCTGGTGGACGACCTGAAAAGGCTGTGGAAGAGGCTTGATATCACCTACGACAAGTTTATCCGCACCACTGACGAGTACCACGAAAAGGCGGTGCAGAAGATATTCGAAAAGCTCTATGAAAAGGGCGACATATACAAAAGCGAATACGAGGGAATGTACTGCGTGCCCTGCGAATCCTTCTGGACGAAAAGCCAGCTTGTTGACGGCAAATGCCCCGACTGCGGCAGGGAAGTGCAGACGGCGCGCGAAGAAAGCTACTTCTTCCGCCTGAGTAAGTATCAGGATGTGATAGAAAAACTGCTTTCGGAAGGCGATTTTCTCATGCCCGCGTCCCGCCGCAAGGAGATGCTCAACAACTTCGTCAAGCCGGGATTGCAGGATCTTTGCGTATCGCGTACTTCTTTCGATTGGGGCGTAAAAGTGCCTTTCGACGGCAAGCACGTCATATATGTGTGGCTGGACGCGCTTTTCAACTATATCACCGCGCTCGGATATGCGGGCGGCGACGACGAACTGTTCAGAAAATACTGGCCCGCCGACGTGCACATGATGGCAAAGGAGATAGTCAGGTTCCATTCCGTCATATGGCCCGCGTTTTTGACCGCGCTCGACCTGCCCCTTCCCAAAAAGGTGTTCGGACACGGCTGGATAATGTTCGACGGCGGCAAGATGAGCAAGTCGAAGGGCAACGTGGTGGATCCCTTCATTTTGAGCGACAGATACGGGGTGGACACCCTGCGCTACTATATTCTGCACATAGTGCCCTTCGGCGAGGACGGCGAATACAGCAACGAAATGCTCGTGCGCTCTTACAATTCCGACCTTGCAAACACGCTGGGCAACCTGGTATCGCGTACCACCGCCATGATAGACAAATACTTCGGAAGCGTTCCCGCGCCCGCCGGAGATAACGGGAAGGAGGACGGCGAGCTTAAAGCGCTTACGGCAAACCTGCTTGAAAAGGTGAGGCAGGAGCTGAAAAAGCCCGACGTCACCACGGCTATGGACGCTGTATGGGAAGTGCTTCACCGCGCGAATAAGTATATCGACGAAACCGCGCCCTGGACTTTGGGCGCAAGCGAAGAAGGCAAAGTGCGCCTTTCGAGCGTACTGTTCAATCTGGCAAACGCCATTCGCACCTGCGCGGTGGTATTGCAGGCGTTCCTGCCCGAAACGGCGGAAAAGATACTGAACAAACTCGGCGTTCCCGAGGGCGAGCGCACGTTCGCTTCCCTCGAAAAGCCCATGAGCTACGGCGGCAGAGTGGACAAGGGAGCGCACCTGTTCAACAGGCTGGACATAGAAAAGGAATTGAAAGAGTTGGAAAAAATAGCGGAAGACCTTGCTACCGAAAAGGAGAAAAAATCCGCGGCAGGGGCGGAAAAAACAGCCGAGAAACCTGAGGAAAAGGCTGAAATAGGCATAGAGGACTTTGACAAAGTGCAGCTCAAAGTGGGCGTTATCCTCGATTGCAAAAAGGTGGAAAAGGCGGATAAACTGCTGTGCTCCACCGTTGACTTGGGCGAGGAAAAGCCGCGCACGATAGTAAGCGGCATTGCAAAGTATTACGCTCCCGAAGATATGGTGGGCAGAAGAGTAGTGGTAGTTTCCAACTTAAAGCCCGTCAAACTGCGCGGCATACTTTCGCAGGGCATGCTGCTTTGCGCTTCCGATCAGGAAGGCAGGCTCACCCTGCTTAAACCGGACGGGGACATGCCCGCCGGCAGCGACATTTCTTAGTATGCTTATCGACAGTCACTGCCACCTGCTCGACGAAAGGCTGGACGCGGAAGAAGAGATTGCGCGCATGCCTGAGGACGGCTTGTTCGCCGTGGTTGAAAACGGATTCGACCTGTCGTCGTCCCGCCGCGCTTCCGCCCTTGCGGAGGGGCACGCGGGCGTGTACTGCGCCGTAGGCTGTCACCCAGAGGAGGCGGCGGGCTTTGAAAAGGGGCACGTCGACGAATATCTTGCGCTTGCCGCCCTGCCCAAAACGGTCGCGGTGGGCGAAATAGGGCTTGACTACTGTTACGAAATTGCGCCCAGAAGCGTACAGCGGCAGGTATTTATAACACAGCTTGAGATGGCACACAGGGCGAAAAAGCCCGTCAACCTGCATATACGCGACGCCTACGGCGACGCGTTTGCCATTTTAAGCGAGTGCAGGGAACTGCTTGAAAACGGAGTTCTTCTGCATTGTTACGGCGGCAGCCGCGAGATGGCGGAGCGGTTTTCCGAATTCGACGCATATTTTGCATTCGGCGGAGTGATTACTTTCAAAAACGCGAAAAAGGACGATATAGTCCGCGCCGTGCCGAAAGACAGACTGCTTGCGGAAACTGACTGTCCCTACATGACCCCCGTTCCGTTCAGAGGGCAGGTCAACCGCCCCGCTTACGTGAGGTATGTCGTGGAAAAGATGGCGCAGATTCTGGGCGTTACTTTCGATGAGGCGGAAAGGCTGACCGCGGAGAACGCGCGGCGGTATTACGGTTTTTAAGCGGAGGCGGAGATGAACACATACGTATACACCATTTACGGAAATATCTATATAAATCTGACCAATTACTGTTCCAACGCCTGCGAATTTTGCCTGCGCAACCACGAATCCGTCATGGACGGCAGGGAGTTCGGCAGTCATAAGGGCGAGGGCGACTACGACCTTTGGCTGGACAGGGAACCTTCTTATACGGACGTTACGGAAATTTTGGATAAAATGGATTTCAGCCGCTACAAGGAGATGGTATTCTGCGGCTACGGCGAACCGAGCGCGCGTTTCGACCTGGTGGAGATGCTGGCGGGATATGCCCACGACAGGGGTATAAAGACGCGCATCAACACCAACGGACAGGGCAGCGCCATTTTGGGTAAGGACATAGCTCCGCGCATGGCGAAGTGCATAGATACGATAAACGTATCGTTAAACGCCACCGACCCCGAGTCGTACGACAAACTTTGCCACAGCCGTTTCGGGCTGAAAGCGTTCGATATAATGCTTGACTTTGCCAAGGAGTGCGTCAGGTGCGGCGGAAACGTGGTACTCAGTATAGTGGACTGCGTGCCGCCCGAACAGCTTCGGAGGGCGGCGGAGATAGCGCGCGGAATAGGCGCGAAACTCAGGGTGAGGAAACTTATATGAGCATAGCCGAAATTCTTGCCGGGGCGAATTTTTCATTTGAAAAAAAGTTCGGACAGAATTTTATCACGGATAAAAACCTGCTTGCCGCAATCGTGGACGAGGCGGGAATTTCGGGCGGCACCGTGCTGGAAATAGGCGCGGGCGCGGGTACGCTTACCGCCGCTCTCGCCGCTAAGGCGGACAGGGTGGTAAGTTACGAGATAGACAAAAATCTTATGCCCGTCCTTTCGCAAACGCTTGCGGGACTCGATGACAAGGTGGAAGTCGTCTTCCGCGACATTATGAAGGAAAGCGACGAAGACCTTGATAAAATTTTGGGCGGGGAGTATAAGCTCGCGGCGAACTTGCCTTATTATATCACCACCCCCGTGATAATGCGCTTTCTGGAAAGAAAGACCCGACCTTCAAGCATATCCGTAATGGTGCAGAAAGAGGTGGGCGAACGGCTTACCGCCGCGCCCGGCACCGCAGACTACGGCGCGATAACCGCCGCCGTCGCGCTGGAAGGTACTGCCAAGATAACGCGCGTCGTGCCGCGTACCATGTTCACTCCGCGCCCCAACGTGGACAGCTGCGTCGTGCGCATAGATATGCACGACAAGTACGCGGACGTGAATAAGCCGCTTGTGAAAAAACTTATCAAGGCGGCGTTCGCCATGCGCCGCAAGACGCTGGTCAACAATTTATGCTCTTCATTCCCCTTGACGCGGGCGCAGGCGGAAGAAATGCTCTTATCGTGCGGCTACGACGTGCGCATACGCGGAGAAAAACTCGGTATAGACGACTTTATCAGATTATCAAAGCTGCTTTGAAAAAGTACGGTCAAATCGGAAATTTAACAGACAATACGTAATAAAATAAACCTTCGGGGCATATGCTTAAACAGCACATATTCGGAGGTTTTTTCATGTTCGTTGTCAAGAAAAATATCGTGCTCGCGCGCACCGACGGCGGCGCGCCCGGGCTTATCAAACTGGAATATTTCGGCGGCAGAACCACGGGAGAGGTAAAGACGCATTGTCCCGACGGCGCAATTGCCGAACTCATGGTGGACGGCAGGTATTTTTCCGCTCCCGCGGCAAGTAAATTCAATCTGCCTTATTCGCTCACGCGCGAAAGCAAGGTGGCGGCGCGCATAGTAAAGGGCGGGGCGGTCATCGCGCTGTCGTCCCCCGCGCCCGTATTCGGGGAAGAAGAGGTATTCAAATCCAATCAAGAGCCGGACGGACAGGAAGAAGAACCCTCGGATATGGCGCAATCTGCCGAAAACGCGGAGCAGGCGCCCGAGGAGCAGTCTTTTTCCGAAGAAGCGCCGCCCGCGGAGAAGGAAGATATTGCGGCGGTAGTGCAAACGGCGGAAGAAGACAAAAAGGAACAGCCCGTTTCCGCCGCGCAGACAAAGCCGGCAGGCAGAAAGGGAAAAAGTAAGGGCAGGGGCGGAAAAAGCGGCTTTTTGGACGGGATAAAGGAAAATCTCGACGAGCTTTTCGCAACTTATCCCAAGCAGGAAAAACTCGCCGGAATCGTGCCCAACTCCGTATGGGTAAGCGTGCCCGCGGAAAGCGGCGGCTACGTGGTGGGAATAATCGCCGACGAGGACGGCCAGGCGCGCTATTTATGCTACGGTATTCCCGATAAGGACAATACCGCTCCGCCCACCGTCCGACCCGAATGCCGCGGCTGGCTGCCCGTTGAAGAAGAGGGCGCCGGCTATTGGGTCATGTATCAGGACATAAATTCGGGGGAGATTGTGTTGCACCCATAGACGGGTGACTCACCGCACCCGTCTGTGGACGCTATATTAAAGATATTACTTCTTAAGTATTTTGTTGAATGCAGAGAAAGTCTTTCCGACCTTGCGGTAAAATCCGCACGGCGAACTTCGAGGCGACTTTCGCAAAAGCGCGGTTTTGCCGCGCTTTATTTACAATATAAAGCATTGCGGAGAAAAAGCCTTGAAGCACTTTTTAGTTACTTCAAGGCGGTTAAGGGGGCGGCGGCTCGCCGCTTGCCGCACTTTATTTACAATATAAAGCATTGCGAAGAAAAAGCCTTGAAGCACTTTTCAGTCACTTCAAGGCTTAATCGGCCCGCGGCGAAATATTCTTTTGCGAAGAACTTATTCCCGTTGACCCTCATCGGGGCGCAACAGCCGCGCTTTCTTTATAACGGATACAGCCGTGCGAAGACGGCAAGTCATACATTCCCACCTAGCCACTTCAAGGCGGTTAGGGTTGGAGTACATTATTCTTTTGCGAAGAACTTATTCCCGTAGACCCTCATCGGGGCGCAACAGTCGCGCCCGCAATCATGGGTGGAGCGCCACGCGCTCCTATTCGTTGACGGAGAAGAGTATTTCGCCGTAAGTGGGCATAGGCCAATATTCGGCGGCGGTGAGCTGTTCCATACTGTCGGCGCAGGCGCGGACTTTTTCCATTATCGGAATGACCTTATCCTTATAAGTCATGGACTTTTTCTCGACGCCCTCGACTTTTTCCGTCTTATCGGTAGCGGCTTTCAGATTGCCCGTCTGCTTATAAGCCTCGGCGACGAGTGAGGAGAGCTTGTTCACCATATCCGACTGCGCCGTCATGTTCGCGGCGGGGCAAGCCTTTACCGCGTCGGTAATACTGCGCGAAAGGTCGCCTATATACTTATTCACGGCGGGGATCACGTCGCGGATAATCATTTCCTGCATGGTCAGGGATTCTATATGCAGAACTTTGCAGTAGTTATCCAGCATTATCTCCGTTCTGGTGACCACCTCTTCTTCGGTGAACACGCCGTGGCGCACGAACAGGTCGATATTCTTCTTCGACTTGAACAGAGGCATAGCTTCGGGCGTGGTGCGCAGATTGAGCAGACCGCGGCGTTCCGCCTCTTTCACCCATTCGTCGGAATAGTTGTTGCCGTTGAATATTATGCGGCGGTGTTTTAAGAAGGTATCTTTTATGATTGCCGTGACTTCGTCCATTATGTCGCCCTTGGCGGCGTCCAGCCTGTCGGCGAACTTATCCAGCGAATCGGCGACTATCGTATTGAGCACGATATTCGGTCCGGAGATGGAGAAGGTGGAACCGAGCATGCGGAACTCGAACTTATTGCCCGTAAACGCGAAAGGCGAGGTGCGGTTGCGGTCGGTGGAGTCCTTGGGGAAGTGCGGCAGCACCTTTACGCCCACTTCGACTTCGCACTTCGCGCGCTTGGAATAGGGTCTGTCTTCCGCTATCGCGCTTAAAATGCCGTCCAGTTCTTCGCCCAGATACATGGACACGATTGCGGGCGGAGCCTCGTTCGCGCCCAGACGGTGGTCGTTGCCCGCACTTGCCACGCAAAGGCGGAGCAGGTCCTGATAATCGTCCACAGCCTTGATGACCGCCGAGAGGAAGAGCAGGAACTGCGCGTTGTCTTCGGGAGTGCTTCCGGGATCGAGCAGATTTTCGCCCTTGTCCGTGCACATGGACCAGTTGTTGTGCTTGCCGCTTCCGTTCACGCCGGCAAACGGCTTTTCATGCAGAAGGCATGCCATGCCGTGGCGCGCCGCCACTTTCTTCATGGTTTCCATAGTCAGCTGGTTGTGGTCGGTGGCTATGTTGGTGGAGGTGAATATGGGCGCAAGTTCGTGCTGGGCGGGAGCAACTTCGTTGTGCTTGGTCTTGGAGAGTATACCCAGCTTCCACAGCTCGCGGTCAAGGTCCTTCATGAACTCGCTTACGCGCGTTTTGATCGCACCGAAGTAGTGGTCCTCAAGCTCCTGACCCTTGGGCGCGGGCGCACCCATGATAGTCCTGCCCGTGTAGACGAGGTCCTTGCGCTTTTCGTATACCTTTCTGTCTATGAGGAAATATTCCTGTTCGGGTCCCACGGTGGTATCGACGTGTTCCGCGTCCTTGCCGAAAAAGCGGAGTATGCGCAACGCCTGGCGGTTGATTGCCGCCATGGAGCGCAAGAGTGGCGTTTTCTTGTCCAAAGCCTGACCGCCGTAGGAGCAGAACGCGGTGGGAATGCACAAAGTGCCGTCCTTTATGAACGCGTAAGAGGTGGGATCCCACGCCGTATAGCCGCGCGCTTCGAAGGTGGCGCGCAGACCGCCGGAGGGGAAGGAGGAAGCGTCCGGCTCGCCTTTGATAAGTTCCGCACCGGAAAATTCCATTATGACTTTGCCGTTTTTCGCACGCGATATGAACGAATCGTGCTTTTCCGCGGTAACGCCCGTCATAGGCTGGAACCAGTGCGTGAAGTGGGTGCAGCCCTTTTCAATCGCCCAGTCCTTCATGGCGTTTGCCACCACGTTGGCAACTTCCAGCGAAAGCGAGCGGTCTTCCTTGATGCACCTGTTCAATTCCTTGTAGGTGGCGTTGGGCAGGCGCTCCTGCATGACCGCGTCGTTGAAAACAAGAGTCCCGAAAATTTCGTTCATGTCCATAAATACCTCTCCTTTGTGCGCGCAATAAAAATAAATACAGAATCAGTATAAAATTTTTGCGGAAAAAAGTAAAGAAATTTGCGCTTATGCGGATAAAATTCTTCACGCGAAAAATTTTTGGGATTGGAAAGGCAAAAATAATTGAAGAAATGTTTCCGGTGTGCTATACTATATAAAATACCTTGAGGAGAAAGCCGTGAGAAGGAAAGTTTTGCAGCACGTTACGCCCGGCAAAGTTTTCATCCGTTCCGAAATATATTCGGAGCTGTGCGGCGTTTTTCCCGAAATAACTGTTTGTATCTGACAAAAACCTTGGCTTTTCCGCCAAGGTTTTTTTGGGAGCGCGTGGCGCTCCACCCATGAAGGTAAGCGCGGCTGCTGCGCCCCGAAGGGGGTACATGGAAAAGCGGTCTCCGCAAAAAAAATATTGCGTGGCGCTCCACCCATGAAGGTAAGCGCTGCTACCGTGCCCCGAAGGGAGTACATGGGAAAGCGGTCTCCGCAAAAAAATATTGCGTGGCGCTCCACCCATGAAGGTAAGCGCAGCTGCTGCGCCCCGAAGGGAGTATACGGGAACAGCTTCTTCGCAGGAAAGAAGGTTGCATCCCTGAAGGCAGGCGCAACCGCCGCGTTCCGCGCGGGATACGGGAAAGGCTTTTAACAAGGTAGAGAAAAATTAAGGAAACAACTTCTGAGTAAGAAGAATAAACGAATAAGGACGGGCTTATGGACAAGGTTTATCTGATTTTGGCAAGCGGCGACGTTTTCGAGGGTACCTCTATCGGCGCGCAGGGAGAAGCCGTGGGCGAGGTGGTGTTCACCACCGCCATGACCGGCTATCTGGAAACAATCACCGACCCCAGCTATTACGGGCAGATAGTGGTGCAGACATTTCCGCTCATCGGCAACGTGGGCGTTATCCCCGAGGACTTCGAGAGCAGCGGCATAAGGCTGAAAGGGTATATCGTGCGCGATCTGTGCGAATATCCCTCCAACTTCCGTTGCAAAGGTAAGTTGGGCGATTTTCTGAAGGAACAGGGTATAATAGGAATTCAGGGAATAGATACCCGCCACCTCACGAAGATAGTGCGCGAAAGGGGCGTTATGAACGGCATAATCACTTCTTCGCCCAAGCTCACCGCCGCGCAGAAGAAGATGTTGAAGGAATACACCATCAAGGGCGCGGTGCAGGAAACTTCCTGCAAGGAAAAATATGTGGTTGCCGCAAGCGGCGAAAAGAAGCGTTCCGTCGCGCTCATCGACTACGGCAGCAAGTCCAATATCGAGCGCGAACTCGTAAAGCGCGGGTGCGAAGTCACGGTGTTCCCCTGCTCCACTCCCGCGGAAGAGATAATCGCAGGGAAATTTGACGGCGTAATGCTTTCCAACGGCCCCGGCGACCCGGCGGACAACGTGTTTGAAATAGAGCAGGTTCGCAAAATAATGGATAGCAAACTTCCCGTTTTCGGCATATGCCTGGGCCATCAGCTTATGGCGCTTTCGCAGGGTGCGAAGACGAGTAAGTTAAAGTACGGCCACCGCGGCGGCAACCAGCCGGCGATGGAAGTGGATACGGGCAGAATTTACGTCACTTCGCAGAACCACGGCTATGCGGTGGACGGTTCCACCATACCCGCGGACAAGGGATACGCCAGCTTTATCAACGTAAACGACGGCACCTGCGAGGGCGTGAATTACACCAAGGCGAACGCCTTTTCCGTACAGTTCCACCCGGAAGCGTGCGCGGGTCCGCTCGATACCCGGTTTTTATTCGACAGATTTATCAGCAGAATGGAGGAAAAGTAAATGCCGCTCAATAAGAATTTGCACAAAGTAATGGTGATAGGCTCCGGTCCTATCGTGATAGGTCAGGCAGCGGAATTCGACTATGCGGGAACGCAGGCATGCCGCGCTTTGAAGGAAGACGGGCTGGAAGTGGTGCTTGTAAACTCCAACCCCGCGACGATCATGACGGATAACGCGGTGGCGGACAGAATTTATATCGAGCCGCTCACTTTAACCACCGTCAAGAGGATAATAGAAAAAGAACGTCCCGACAGCCTTTTGTCCACGCTGGGCGGGCAGACGGGTCTTACCCTTTCCATGCAGCTGGCAAAGGAAGGTTTTCTGGAAAAGATGAACGTCACCCTGCTGGGCGCCGACCCCGAAACCATAGACAGGGCGGAGGACAGGGAACGCTTCAAGGAAACGCTTGCTGAGATAAACGAACCCGTCATTCCTTCCGACATAGCAGAGGACATAGATACGGCTATCAACGTGGCAAGAAGGATAGGCTACCCCGTGATAGTGCGCCCCGCATTCACGCTCGGCGGCAGCGGCGGCGGCATTGCGGAGGACGAAGCGCAGTTTATAGAGATAGCTTCGGGCGGTCTGCGCGTTTCGCCCATACACCAGATTCTGGTGGAAAAGTGCATAAGCGGCTGGAAGGAGATAGAGTTCGAGGTGATGCGCGACTCCAAGGGCAACGTAATCACCATCTGCTCCATGGAAAACTTCGACCCCGTGGGCGTGCACACCGGCGACAGCATAGTCATCGCCCCCGCGGTCACGCTGGCGGATAAGGAATACCAGATGCTGCGTTCTTCCGCGCTCAGGATAGTGGATAAACTGAAGGTGAACGGCGGCTGCAACGTGCAGTTCGCTTTAAAGCCCGACTCTTTTGAATATGCGGTTATAGAAGTCAATCCGCGCGTGAGCCGTTCTTCCGCCCTGGCAAGTAAAGCTACGGGATATCCCATTGCTAAGGTGGCTACCAAAATAGCTATAGGCTACACGCTGGACGAAATTCTGAACAAGGTCACGGGTAAGACGTACGCCTGCTTCGAACCCGCAATCGACTATGTGGTGGTAAAATTCCCCAAGTGGCCGTTCGACAAATTCTACTACGCAAACCGCAAGCTGGGCACGCAGATGAAAGCCACCGGCGAGGTTATGGCGATAGGCACCACGTTCGAACAGGCTATCATGAAAGCCGTGCGCGGCGCGGAAATATCCAAGGACAGCCTTACGGACAAAAAGTACGCGGGCTGGACGGATTCGCAGGTGTGGGACAAACTGCACGACTGCGACGACGAGAGAATTTTCGTCATATACGAAGCGCTGAAGAGGGGCGTGGAGATATCCGCAATCAACATGATAACAAAGATAGACCCCTGGTTTATCGCAAAGCTGAAAAAGCTGGTGGATATGGACGCGGAACTTGCTTCAAGCAAGCTCACCGACGAGCTGTATCTGCGCGCCAAGAAGATGGGTTACCTCGACTCCACGATAGAAAACATAAGCGGACAGAAGGTGGAAAATCCCAGATACGCTTCCTATAAAATGGTCGACACGTGCGCGGCAGAGTTTGCCGCCCAGACGCCTTACTTCTACTCCACGTACGACGACGAGAACGAGGCGCGCGAATTTATCGACAACTTAAAGAGCGACAAGAAGAAGGTTATAGTGTTCGGCTCCGGTCCGATAAGAATAGGTCAGGGCATAGAATTCGACTATGCTTCCGTGCACTGCGTGTGGGCGCTTAAAGCCAGGGGATATGAAGTGGTTATCGTCAACAACAACCCCGAAACCGTGTCCACCGACTTCGACACCGCCGACAGGCTTTATTTCGAGCCGCTTTCCAACGAGGACGTGCTTTCCATAATCAACACGGAAAAGCCGGACGGCGTGGTCGTGGCTTTCGGCGGACAGACGGCTATAAAGCTGACCAAAATGCTTCGCAAGAAGAATATTCCCATACTCGGCACGCAGGCGGAATACATCGACATGGCGGAGGACAGGGAACGCTTCGACGAACTGCTGGAAGAGCTGGAAATCAAGCGCCCCCGCGGCTACACCGTCATGACCAAGGAAGAGGCCATAAAGGTGGCGGGCGAGATAGGCTATCCCGCGCTGCTCCGTCCTTCCTATGTGCTGGGCGGTCAGAACATGGAGATATGCTATTCCGAAGCGGACGTGTCGCAGTACATGGACGTAATACTTGCGCAGAAGATAGAAAATCCCGTGCTTGTGGATAAGTACCTGATGGGCACGGAGATAGAAGTGGACGCCATCTGCGACGGAGAGGACATTCTCATTCCCGGCGTTATGGAGCACATTGAAAGAACGGGTATCCACTCGGGCGACTCCATTGCCGTTTATCCTTCGTGGAACATAAGCGACGAGATGATAGAAAGGATTGTGGACTGCTCGCGCAGGCTGGCGCTTTCGCTGCACACAATCGGGCTTGTGAATATACAGTACCTTATCTATCACGGCGAACTTTACGTTATAGAGGTAAATCCCCGCTCCTCGCGTACCGTGCCTTATATAAGCAAGGTGACGGGCATACCCATGGTCGACCTGGCTACAAGAGCTATCCTCGGCGAAAAGCTGAAGGATATGGGCTTCGGCACGGGTCTGTACCGCAACTCGCCTTACGTGGCGGTCAAAGTGCCCGTATTCAGCTTTGAAAAACTGAGCAACGTGGACACCCAGCTGGGACCCGAAATGAAGTCCACCGGCGAAGTGCTGGGCATAGCCTCCACCCTTGAAGAAGCGCTGTTCAAAGGACTTGTCGCCGCAGGCTACAAGATGCGCAAGAAGGGCGGCGTGTTCATCACCGTCCGCGACCAGGACAAGGGCGAAATAGGCGAGATAGCGCAGAAGTTCGACGACCTCGGCTACACCATTTACGCCACGGAAGGCACCGCCAACGTGCTTAAAAAGGCGGGAATAGACGTGCACGTGGTGGCGAAAATACACCAGAACCAGTTCGACAACAACTTAACGCTTATCGAAAGCGGCAAGGTGAATTACATTATCTCCACTTCCGCAAAGGGCAAACTGCCCACGCGCGACAGCGTGAAGATACGCCGCAAGGCAATCGAACGCGCAATTCCCTGCCTTACGTCCATAGACACCGCCGAAGCGGTGGTGAACAGCCTGATGAGCCGCTATTCGGAATACAATACCGAACTTGTGGACATCAACAAACTGCGCACGGGCAAGGTGAAGAGGGAATTCGTCAAGATGGAAGGCTGCGGCAACGACTACATTTACTTCGACTGCATGAACGGCAACGACCTTGACAACCCCGAAGGTCTGGCGGTAAGGCTTTCCGACAGGCATTTCGGAATAGGCGGCGACGGAGTCATTCTCATCTGCGATTCCAAGGTTGCGGACGCGAAGATGCGTATGTTCAACCTGGACGGCTCGGAGGGCAGAATGTGCGGCAACGGCATACGCTGTGTGGCGAAGTACCTTTACGATACGCATGTGGTGAATAAAAAGGAATTCACCGTAGAAACGCTTTCGGGCGTTAAGAACGTCAAGGTGATAACCCGCGCGGGAGAAGTCATACAGGTGCGCGTGGATATGGGCAAGGCGGAATTCGCGCCCGCGGCGGTACCCGTCGCGTTGGACGGCGAAAACGTAGTCAACCGCGCCGTAAACGTGGGCGGCAAAGAATATAACGTGACTTGCCTTTCAATGGGCAACCCCCACTGCGTGGTATTCCTGCCCGCCGTAGATAACCTCGACATATCCGGAATCGGACCCGCGTTCGAAGAAAGCGAGCTGTTCCCCGAGGGCGTGAACGTCGAGTTCGTAAAGGTGTTGGACGACCACACTTTGAAAATGCGCGTATGGGAGCGCGGCAGCGGCGAAACCTTCGCCTGCGGTACGGGCGCGTGCGCCACGGCGGTCGCGGCATGCCTCAACGGCTACTGCAGGAAGGGAGAGGACATCACCGTGCGCCTGCTCGGCGGCGACCTCACCGTCAACTATACCGACGACGCCGTGTATATGACGGGCAACGCGGTCAAAGTTTTCGACGGCACCGTGGAAATTTAAGCAAAAAGCGGAATCCGCATTAAAGAAAAGACTGAATCCGCGGGGCGGATACGGCGCAAAGCCGTATCCGCCCTTTGGTTTTAAGCAGTCTTTCAACGGGCGCAAAGACGGGCGTTGTCCGCTCCGCGTCCGTTTTGCTTAACCTCAGAAAGCGGTATTTTTTAAACTTCAATTTATTTTACGCAAAATTGTTGCCTTTCTTGTCGAATAGTGGTAGAATATGTATTGCATAAAAATATCGGGGGAACAAAAGTGCCTGTCACATTAAACGTCAGTATTGATTTGGGCAGCGACACCATGAAAGTCGCCTACGCTTTCGAATACGAAGGCGCGGTATATTACGGTAAAATTTCCAAAAAAGGTCTGCCTACGGAAGTAGCGATTCCCGCTGTCGCATACTACGACACCCAGTCCAAGGCGTGGAGCTACGGTTACAACATATCCGGCAGAAGAAGCGCGTCTTATACCACAGTGGTCAAAATTAAATCGCTTATCAATCTGCTTGCGCCCGTGCCCTCGGGAAGCGGCGGAAGGAAACAGGCTGCGGCTATACGCAATCGCAACGGAATGTTTTACAACAAGGGCACGAATTTTCCCAAGTTTTATTTCCCGGTAAGCAGGAGGATACTCAGCGACTTCAACGAGATGGTCTCGATGGATATGACTTTCGACGCCGCGCCTGCCACTCCGAAACGGATATGCGAGGAGTTTTTCAAGTATGCGGCGGAGCTGGTGGAAGAGCGCGTCTCCGCGCTCAGGGACAAAATGCGCGCGGAGATAGAAAGGAAGGGCGGAAATGGCGGGGACTTCAAGTTTGCTCGCGGCATAAAGCTGGCGGTGGTATATCCTTCCGGCGCGGGCAAGCAGGTGCAGGCGGAAATTGCGCGGCTTGCGGAAAAGGCGTTCGGCGTCGCGCCGGACAAGACGCTGAGTTCCACCAAGGCGCTGAGCATATACGCCCGCTACCGCGGCAAGATATCGAGCGGAGATTCCGCGCTGGTATTCGATATGGGCGAAACGGATATATCCGTGGCGCGCGCATACGCCGACAATAACGGAGAACTCATCATCGACGGGGCGGACGGTCACAGCGCGCCCTGTGAAATAGGCGGCAACGACGTGGACAGGGCGGTGTCCGAGTACATCGAAAGCGGCGTTCACGGCAGAGAAACCGTGGGCACGCCCTCTTTCGGACAGGAAGGGCATATAGTCGAAAGCGGGCTGAGGGAAAAACAGTACCTCCTTATGAAGGATATCAAGAAGGCGAAGATATTTTTGAGTATGCCCGAAAGCACGGATATTTTCCCCGAAGGCGTGCCCGTCAATCTGGTCAGGGATCTGTGCATCCCCCGCAATCTGACGCGCGGCAGCTTCACCGCCTGCATAGGCATAGGCGGAAAGAAAGCGGGCGTTGCCGGGGAAATAGCCGCATATATATTGAACGAACTTGCGCTTGAGATAAACGTGGGCGTGAAGAAGGTGATAATCTCCGGCGGTCTTGCGGAGACGTACGGACTTCTGGACTACATCAAAAAGGCGGTCGGGCGCAATCATCCCGACGTGCGGATAATCACTTTCGACGACGAAACGGCAGGTTCTGACGGCTTTTCGGTGGGTTCGTACGAAGATTCCACCTATGCCGCCGCGGTGGGCGCGGCGATAGTTGCGCTGAAAAACATCGACGTCAAGACGCGCCTTTCCCTGTCGTACGCCTCGTGGGTGTATCCCCGTTACAGGGAGCCGTGGGAAAACGAGCGTTACAGGCACAAGACGCTCAAAATCATCGCCGACAAAGGTTCGGTGGTGGAAGGGGAAACGGTGTTCACAATGGGCTGTTCGCTGGGGCTGAGCAACGGCACGGTGGAGGCTACGGAAGGGGACGAGATATACTCGCTCACCGTGGAGAAAAGCCGGATAGACGGCATAATAAGAAGCCGCAGGGAGCTTGCCGGCCAGCACTACAATAACAACCTTTTTATAGAAAAATCGGGCGATTACGTCACCGCGGCGGAGCGTAAATGGAGGGCGAATCTGGAAAAATATCTGGGTCTGAAAGTGGTTTCCGGCGGCAGGGATTCGCGCATCCTCTACTACCACAACGGCATACGCGTCAGACTTGTGAACAGCGAGATAATCTACCGCGAAGGCGTAAAGGTGGACAAGGACGGCAGGGCGCTGCCCATCATCATGAACGACAAACCGGAAAACGAGGGAATCGCCGCGGCGGTCAACTATCTGATAAACGGCAAGTGGTCGGGCGTAAAAGTCGTGCCCGCAAAAGAGATAGAGCTCAGGTTCGAGGGCATGGAAGAATTCGATATAGCGGGGGAATAGAAGGACTATGGCAGAAAGAAATTTCAACATAAAAGTCGACGGCGCCGCCTTTGACGGGGATATGCAGAGAAGCGGCATTTCCACGAGCAAAAAGGCGTTCGACAGGGACGTGTACGAAAACAACAAGGCGGTGGAAGAGCTGGACAGATACGACGACTTCGGCTTTTTCAAGATTGACCCTTCCGCATACGCGAGCGACGGCGGGGAATACGGAATCCCCGTAAGGCGCGGCTTCAACGACGACGTAATTCTGGGACACCAGAGGGTGGCGGCGCTTTCCTTCCTGCGCGATCTGCGCGGTTTCGGCCTGCTTGCCGACGTGGTCGGCAGCGGAAAGACGTACGAAGCGTGCGTGGTTTTAAGCGAGCTTGCCGCAAGGGATAAACTGCACTCCATACTGCTCATAATTCCCGACCAGGTGTACAACACGTGGAAAGAGGTGCTGGAAGTGCAGTTCGGTCTGGGCAAGGGCGTACTGTACGAGGCGGGCAGAAATCTCGACGCGGGAAGCATAGAGTGCGACCATGTGGGCGACGGGATTCTGCGCCCCAGGCGTCCCATGATAGTCAAAACGGAAGATTTCGTCACCTGGCACGAGGACGCGCAGCGGCTGCTGTTCGACGTGATAGTCGTGGACGAGGCGCACCACCTGTGCGCGGAAGAGGGCAGATACGCCAAGGCGATGAAACTGCTTTCGCTCATGATACAGACCAAAAAGAAGGCGGATTCCACCTACTGCCTGTTACTTTCCGCCACGCCCCATACGGGCAATCTGGAGCATATGTTCCGCCTGTGGTATTTTATCCGTTGCAGCGGCGGCAATCCTTCCGACTTCGACGAGAAGGACGATATGAAGCGCAGCGAGCAGTACCGCAAGGAAAAAGAATATTATAAAAACCATATCTGCTACGGCGCGACCACCGTTATGGAGTTCATCAAGAAAGTGAAGATGAAAGTGGTGGCAGAGGAGTATTCCGCGGAGTTTGAAAAGTATCTTGCGCGGGAAAAGGTCAGACCTGAGAATTTCGAAAAGCTGACCGAGGGCGAAAGATTCCTGTACGTGCAGGGCTTTCTGAAAGACAACGCGGAGATAAGGAAAAACGTGCTCGACCGCGTGGCAAGCGCATACCACAACGGCGTATTGCGTTCGATAATGATACGCCAGCCCAATACCATAGCAAAGAGCAAGGTGCTGGACAACTATCTGTTCTTCCCCATGGCGGAAGAGCCGGGCGTTATCCGGACGGAAGGCATTCTGGGCGACAAGGTGGAAGTGGACCTTGCCGATCTCTACTCGGATACCGCCGTGCGCACGCAGGACGGGGAGAAGATGTCTTTGAGAAAGTATCTGGAAGACAACCGCGGCAACAGGGAATTCACCCAGGTGTACGCGGAGATGCTCAGCGCGCACGTTATAAACAAGGTGGGTACGCCCGAAAGCATATTTGCCAAGAAAAATTCGGGCACTTACTACGGCAGCCAGATGGGACAGATAAACCCCGACGAGGCGCGTTACAGGCTGGTGCCGTACAAGTACGAAGCGGACGGTTTCGCCCATAAAATGGCGGTGGCTAAGGAGATTCTGGCAAAGCACGAAGGCAAGCGCGTGCTGGTGTTTTTCGACTACGACGTGAAAGATCCGTCCGCGGTTGCAAAGCGCTTTGAAGAAGAACTGAAAGCGGACGGAAGATTCGCAAAAAGGCTGCTCGTCGGCGGCGCGCTGAACAAGAGCAGGACGGTGGAAAAGTTCAACAAGACGGAAAACGCCGTGCTCGTGGTGGAGGACCCGTCCTTTACCGAGGGCGTGAACCTGCAGGCTTCGAGCACGATAATCAACTTCGAAGTGACCCCCGACCCGCTTTCCATGGACCAGCGCATAGGCAGAATATTCCGTCTGGGACAGACGGAAAAACAGGTGCATATCTATTCGCTTGCGGACATGAACAGGCTGGAAGGATATGTGCTCATGTACTTTTTGCGCATAGGGCTTATGTTCAGCAACAGCGGCGACGCCACGATAATCGCGGGCAGTAACAGCGAACGCATGGTGACGGTGCGCTGTCCCGCGTGCAAGAGCGTAAGACTGTATTCGCTGGAAGATTACGAGGCGAAAAAGAAGAAGGGCGAACTTTACTGTAAGGAAACGCCTCTTTGCAGGCAGTACGATCCGAAAGGCACGCTGATGGAAGAGATAAGCGTGTACGACTTCAAGTGCGGCGACTGCGGCAAGGTGTTCGCCCGTTCGGTCACGGAAGAAGGCTATATGTGCCTTGCCGCCAACAACGGCAGCGGCGGCATAATGCGCAACAGCGGAGAGGCGGGCGACAGGAGCGTTTACTGCAGTAAGATATGCGCAATGTCGCACTGTTCTTTCTTCAAAAAGCAGTGTAAGGAAAACGGCGACGACTGGTGCCCCGCGCTGAAAGCGTACAGGGAAACGCCGGAAATAGGGGACGCCGACCTGGACTTTCTGTGTTACAACTGTCCCAACCGCTACGAATGTCCCGACGAGTGCAAGCTGTGGGTGAAGGACGGCGGCGGACTTGTCAAGGGCAAAAGGGCGATAAAGGCGTGCGGCAGCTGCGAGTATGCCGAATGCCACCCCAAACCCCACGTGCTTTCGTTCAACGAAAAGTGGGAGGCGGACTGTCCCGTATGCGGAAAGGGAACGCTCCGTCCGATAGTGGCGCGCACGTTCGCAACTTATATACGCGCGGCGTGGAAATACGAGCACGACGGCGGCGCGGCGTTCTGCAACAATCTGCTGGCAGAGGCGGATAAGGTGGCGGACATCAAGGAAATTTTGGCTAACGACAGGACGGATTGACGCTTATGAACGAAATATTGATAGGTAAAGAATATAAGAGCGCGTTCGACAGCGTACTCAAACTGCTCAAACGCAGCGTGAGTTACGGCGACGTGCACGTGAAGGAAGTGGACGAGCGGGCAAAGCGCATAGTCACAAACACCTGCGTGTTCAGATATTCCGAAAACGCTTCGTCGTCGGAAAATCCCGCCAGGGCAATGTGCTTTACGCCGTCGGGCGCAAGCTGGTTCGAAGGGCTGCGCAGCGGCAAAAACGACGCAGGCGACGGCACGGCGCAATGGCTCGGCTTTATAGAAAGCGTGGCAAAGGCGTACCACAGGGAATATTCCCTGCTTGAATTCAAACAGCCCGACAACGCCGTGAGCGAAGAGGATATGCGCAGATGCCGCGCCGTTCTGGAAAAGGTGCTCGAACTGTTTTTCCCTTCGCTCAAAGGCGTGCAGATAGCGCGCGCGGACGGAAAGAGCGAGCCGGACGACATATACGGCGTTTCGCTGAAAACGGAGATGTCCGGCGGAACGGGCGCGTCCGTGCCCGTGCTGGGCAGCGTGTACTTCCGCAGGCGCGGAAATTCGGCTGAAGGCAAACTTGCACCGGTGCTCGCGGAAGAGGCGGCGGAAATAGCCGCAAGTCTTTACGCGGCAATACCCGAAAGCGGCAGGGCGGACGGCGCGGACAAAACAGGCTCCACACGTCTTATAGACTCGGTTATTCTCGCCATGAGCCGTCTGCTGGGCGGAAAGATGAACCATTCTTTCGGCGAATGCGTGAACTTCGGGGAAAAGGACGAAGAAGTCATCGGCGAGCTTACGGAAAAACTTTCGCACGACGGCGCGTGTCTTGAATGCCGCAACATAACGGTGCTGGGAATTTCGCACGTGCGGTGGAGCAACTCCGCATTCTATGTTTACCGCGGGGAAAAGCCCGTACTGCGCGCCATGGTGGGACTCAATGGCAGCGTCACGCTCATGTGCGAAAACTGCACGTCGGGCGGCGCGCTGATAGACAACGACAACATAGTGTGCAGGTATAAGGACGCCGGCGGCAGGGAAGTAAGGGAAAACATACGCATAAAGCCGAACGAGGAAAACCTGGGACTTACGGAAGAACAGATAGACAAAGTGCTGGAATACAGCGAAATATCCAGGCATTTGCAGAGCATAACGTGCGGCGAAAATCCGCGCGCGGAGGGCGGCTGCACCCGCTGCGTATGTTCCGCCCAGCTGCAGAATCTGGGTACGGCGGACGAACCTGTGTGGAAGTGCAGGGACTGCCCTTATCCGGAAATAGTGTTCGAGGACGCGGAAGGGGAACTGCATTATACCCCGTCCATGCACTTTGCGCGCGATAAGATGACCATGACGGAAGAAGAGGTCTCCGAATGCGTCTGCTGCGGCAGAAAGTTCACCGCGGCGGTGATGAAGGGCACGAATATGTGCCCGACGTGCAGGGCAGGTTCCCTTGACAGCGAGGAGGGTAAAAAGGGATACGCCAGGTATTCGGGGCTGCTTTCCCCCGCCTTGCGCGTCAGGTATCTCGGCAAAGTGAAAAGATGCCTTGAAGACGAGGATATGCTCGTGTTCTTAATGGGCGGCGACAGATATATTTTCGATAAAAAGGATTTGGAAAAGGACGGGTACCTTCCCGCGCCGGTAACCCCGCTGCGCCGTAAACAGAAGGCGCAGAATGCGGGAAAGGAGGGACGTAAATGAAAGGTGCGACTTTGACGGAAAAAAGGCTGAAAAGCCGTAAGTGGCCGGTTATCGCGGCGGCGGCAGTCGCGGCGGTAGCGGACATATTCGTGATAACCGCGCTGGGCATCGGAGGTTTCAGTGCGCGCTACTTCGTAATGCCGTGCCTTCTGCTTGCGCTGGATATTGTTTTAATCGCGCTGTCCGCCGTCACCAACTTCCGTTTCCGCTACTCGGCGGCGGTGTTTACCGGTTACGGCGTTGCCGCCGTGCTGTTCGGCGCGCTCGGCATCGTCATAGGCAAAGGTACCGGCTCCGGCTCGCCGCTGACAACTGCGGCAACGGTGCTGTGGCTGGTTATGCATATTGTTACGGTGGCTGTCATTGTGCTCACCTCGCTTTATGCGGCAAAAATCAAAGGTTTTTCGTTTGCCGTTGCGGCGGTGGCTATGGCGGCGGTAGTACTGGTTGCGGCGCTGTATTCGGCGTTCTTATTCGACCGCGGCTTTTTCGGCCAGCAGTTCGGGGACGTACAGCGCACCCTGACATACCGCTACGTAAGCGAAACGGACTCCTACGAGGTGACGGGCGCGCTTGAAGGAAAGGGCGAAACCGCCGTCATACCCGAAACCTTCAACGGCAAGGAGGTAAGTTCGGTAAACGCGTCCCTTCTCACCACCGAGGGGATAAGCAGTATATATATACAGTCGGGCGCGGATACCGTCTTCAAAAACACGTTCGTGCTGACGGGATATGCGGGCGAATATCCTTCAATCTACATCGACAAAGACGAAGTGGACGAATTCCGCACCGCGGTGTATGCGGCGGCGTATGAAGAAAACAGCGAGGAGTTCTTCTCCGCGGCGGCGAATATTCTTCCGTGCAATCTGGACAGCGGCGAAGTGTACGTCATATTCAAATACGATTTGCGGTCTTACTCGCAGGTGGAAGGGAATATTTTTCCCACCTGGTTCGGAAGAGCGGGCGAAAGATTCGACATAAGCGTTTACGAGGACGACTTCCCCTACGTCATGCACTCGGATAAAACTTCCGACGTGGATTTGCATTGGAACTACCTGAACTTCGGCGGAATAATCTTCACCTCGCCCTCGGACGAGGCTGGCAACGACCTGTCGGGGCAGACGGTAAGGGAAGGGGTAACGGCGCAGGTCTCCTTTGAAAAGATATATAAGGTATATATAGGCGACGACAACGACGAGGTGTACGAAACCGCGCTTTCCTATAAGCAGACCCTAGTGGACGGACAGTCCCTGGACTACCGCTACGCAGTGCCTAGCACCGCGCAGAATCTTATCGACGAACTTCCTGAAAGGGACGGTTTTACCAATAGCGCCTGGAATTATTCGTGGACGGAAGAGGGCATTGTGGACGGAATGGCGACATCGCTCGGCAGGCTGCTCGAAGACAATCCCGGCAGAGATTCGGTGATAATATATCCGCAGTGGAGTGTGAACGACGCGGAGATAGTCCTCGATTCCGTGCAGGGCGGCACGTCCTTTACATACGGAGATGAAATAACCCTGCAGGCGGACGCCACAGCTCCGGCGGAAGGTTTTTCGCTCGCGTACTCGTGGCGCGACGGCAACGGCACGCTAGAGGGGGAAGAGGGCGAAACGCTCGACCTCGGCATACCCACTCCTTCCGAAAGCGGCAGATATTATGTGACGGTCACGGCAACCGCGCCGGAGATAACGTCCCTGCAGAGCGAAACGACCGTAAGCGTGCGCCTTGACATAGACAGAAAGGAGATTGCGCTGGAATGGACGCTGCCCGACACTTATACGGGCGCCACGCAGTATGTGTCCTGTTCTCCCGCGGAAGGGTCGGCAGTGGGCGATGACGTAATAAATATGTCCGTGACGGGCAGCCAGTCCGTAAGGAATGCGGGAGATTACTACGTCAGAGCCGTTCTCTATACCTCTTCGGCGGAAAATTACACCATTGCGGAGGATTCCGAAAGCAGGAATTTCACGGTTGCGCCCGCGCAGGTGAGCGTCACCTGGGGTTCCGACGTGAGTTTCACCTATAACGGAAGCGACCAGTATCCCGCGGCAACGGTGAACGGCGTGGGAAGCGACGGCGATTTTGCCGCGGTTGTGATCGGAAACGCGAAAGACGTGGGCACGCATACCGTTACCGCTTCTTCCGGCAACGGCAATTACATCATAACCAATCACACGGCGAAGGTGACGATAACGCCGCGCGAAATAACCGTGGGCAGTTGGGAGAACTCCTCGTTCATCTATAACGGAACGCGGCAGTATCCGCTTGCGACGGCGCTGAACAACGAAGTTTCCGGTGAAGAAGAAGACGTGCTTTCCGGGCTGGTGTATTCGGTGGAAGGCGGCGTGGACGCCGGTTCTTATACCGTGCATGCCGCATTGCCCGCCGGCAGCAATTACAGCTTCTCTTCCGCCCAGACGCACGGGTATTCCATAGCGAAACGCACGGTTACCGTGTCCGGCTGGAGCGGCAACACGCTGACATACAACGGCGCTTCCCAGCACCCGGTAGTGACGGGCATTTCCAATGAACTGGACGGCGACGAAGAAGAGATAATAGGCAATATCGTTTACAGCGGAGGCCGGACTAATGTCGGCAGCGGTTACCGCGTCACTCCTTCGCTGAATATGGACAATTACACGCTCAGCGCCAATTCGTATACCTATTCCATAGCGCGGCTTGAAGTTGCTCTGGTATGGAGCGACGCGAAACTGACTTATACGGGCTCGGTGCAGTATCCCGCCGTCCTGTGCGCCGAGGGCGCCGTAGAGGGCGACAATCTGGTCGAAAGTCTGACTTACAGGGTGACGACGGGCGGAATAAACGCCGGACTGCATACCGTAACAGCCTCCACGATGAACGGCAATTACGCGCTTTCGGGCGGAACGCACGGCTACACTATTGCGCGAAAGGGCATATCCCTCACTTGGGAGAATGACAGGACGTTCACCTACACGGGAAGCGCTGTCCATCCTGAAGTTACGGGCGCCGGCGGCACGGCGGGCGGCGACGGCGTGGACGAGCTGGATATTACCTATTCAGGCGCAGGCATCGACGTAGGCAGCCATACGGTAACGGCGAACGTGGGCAACACCAACTATACCGTGACTTCGGGCGCGACGTGCGCATACTCCATAACCGCAAAACAGGTCACGCTTACCTGGAACGCGGAAGACGGCGTGGAATTTACAGCGGACGGTGAAGTGCACGCGCCCGAGGCGTCCGCGGACGACAGCGGGGCGGATTCGTCGATAACGTATACCTATTACAGGCAGGACGGCACGCTTCTCGGCGGCAGACCTTCCGCCGCCGGCAGCTATTACGCGCTGGCGCAGGCGGGCGGAAATTATTCTTCGGAACAAATCCGCATAAACTTCACGATAGCAGCTTCCGGCATATAAGGAGAGACGTATGAATTGCGAAAAATGTAAAACGGCGATAGATCAGCCCCTCGAACTGTACAACGGCGAGTGGGCGTGCCCCAATTGCAAGGCGAAACTGGGTAGCGTGATGTCCGACTTTGAAATCAACGCGGATAACGAGCAGCTGTTCAATCTTGCGGAATGCAGTTATTATACCTGGCTGGACGAAGCGTCGCACGGGAACGCCGACGGCGCGCGTGAAAACCTGGAAAAGGCGATAGAGCTTACGCGCGAAGCCGCCGCCATGGGCAATCCGGAAGCGGTCATACGGCTGGGATATTATTACGACAAGGACTATACCGAAGTCAACAGGAGCGAGGCTACGCGCTGCCGCGCGGCGTACGCTTATTACAGCGCGGTATGTTATGCCTCTTCCGAACTTAAAGTGGCGAAAGAGGGGGTAAAGGGAACTTACGACTTCCACGCCATGCGTGTAAAGGCGGCAAGGTATATGCTGAAAATGCTTGCCGCGGCGCCGGAAGAGCTGACCGTGAACAAGCTGTTTGCGTACGATGACAACCACGAGCGTGTAAAAGCGGTGCTGGGTGTGGATTTTCCCCGCCCGCAGAACGTCGCGGGAGTAAGGACGGGCGCGGAGGAGACGGCGTTTGTCAAACTGCTTTCCTGTTTTCGCCAGAAGGCGCCCCTGTTCGGAGTTATGAAACTGAAGGGCGAGGAGCTTAAGCGGCTTGCAAAGATGAATATCGGCGGCGAAAGCGTGATAAGGGCGATAAGACGCGGTCTTTTCCTTGCCGCGGCTGTTGCCAACGAAAACGGCAAGGTGGACATAGACGACACGTTTATCGCCCTTAAAAACGAAAGGGCGTTCAAAGACTTCGTAAACGGGGAAGTATCCGACGGCGGATACTGCTGGCTGTTCTTCTTCAACGATAAAGGCGGACACCGCTTTTTCGGCAAATTCGCGCTGGGAAGAATACACAAGGCGCTTACGTCTTCGCGCTATACTCTCGTAAAGACGTTTATAGACAGGGTCGGAGAAGACCTCACCTTCCTCGACGACGACGTCTATATGTGTAAATCGAAAATGGGCACGGTCAAAGACGCGGTTGTCAAACTGGCGGATTGCGTGCAAAACGGAGGTTTTTGATGGATAAAAAGAGCAAGTTGAACAGGATAATTTCCGTATTGGACGCGAACAATGTCCCCTATGACGGCGATTTCCGCGAACTGCTTACGCGCGGCTACGACAGCGACGGCTGCCAGGACTTGTCCGACGTTCTGGTCGATGACATATACAAACTTACCGCCAGGGGAATCAACGACAACTTTTCCAGGGAAAGGGACGCGATAAAGGAACTTGTTTCCATCGCCGTAAAGCTGGGCAAGCGCAAGGCGGCGGCAAAACTTGACAAATACAAAAAACAGCGCGACGAAATTTTATCGGACGTGAAAGACCGCAAGGTAAAGGAGGAAAATATGGATATAAAAGGCGAAGTTCTCAAATATATCGAGGTTGCCGAAGAGGCGGCGGGCGCGCTCGGTATGCAGGAAATCAACGATAATATAAGCGCAAATCTGGAGCGTTCGCTCCAACTTCTCGGAGAGTTGAGGGAGCTTGTTTCCGGGGTATTCGACAACGGTACCAAAACCGCTTTGCAAAAAGCGGAAGATGTGATAGACCAGATTTACGAATGGATGGAGTGCGGACAGACGCAGGCGTGCGAAACGCGGCATGTGCGCGCCCTTGAAAAAGCCGTGGAAAGGGCGAGGGAATGGAACTCTCTCAACCAGGCGGTGACTACGGGACTTTTCGGCAACAAGGCGAGCGAAAAAGAGATAAGGGAAAGGGTGTCCTTCAACGACGGCGCGGACAGGATAATCCAGATACGAATGACCATAAAGGGCGCCGCCTACTTTACGGAAAGTCTGGAATCGGCAAAGGCGATGATAGACAGGGTAAGCAGGCAGAACGACGAAAGGTTTGACGTGAGCGAGATACAGCAGGATATAGACGGCAAAAGGGAGAAGATAGACGAGAAAAAGGCGGAATTCAAAGCCCTGGTGATAAGACAGAGAAACGGCGAAATATCCGAAAGGCAGGTAAAGGAAAAAGCACCCGGGATAAAGGCGGTAATCGACAGGCTGGAGAGCGAAATCGCAAGGCTGGAAAAGAGGAAGGAAGACAGACTGGCGGACGAGCCGGTTGCAAGACAAATAGAAGGCACAATGAAGGACATCTATTACGAGCTGAGCGCGCTTGCTTCCAATCCGGCGGAACTTGCCAAGTCCATGGAAAAACTGGGCGTGGGCAACTTCCATAAATTCATCAACGGCAATCTGAAACCCAAAGAGATGGAAGCATTCCTCAACGGAATTGTGAATATAAGGGCAAGAAAGGTTGCCAAAGTGAATACAGAAAGGCAGACGGTAAACGAAATAGAAAAAATAATCGACATGGTGGACAAACACAGGCAAAAAGACTCGCCCACGTCCAAGGCGGACAGCGAAAAACTCAGGCAGAAACAGGACAGCGACTATGCCGAACTTTACGGAGATGTATTCGGCAACGAAGGCGCGGGAGAAGTCGAAACGGAGGAAGAGGAAGAAGAAAAGCTGCGCAATAAGGGCAAGCCTTATTCGGACGGCGACATTTAACGGCGGATGAAAACGGCAAAGGACATCCTGGAAAGGGCGAATTCCGCATATTACTACTTTGTAAAAATTCCGGAACTGGGCGCGGCGGCGGACGAACTTGCGGCGCTGCTGAAACAAAGTTGGCTTTCTGCGGAAAACAGGGATAAGGTGCAGTCGCTGCTGTGGCGCATTACCGCAAAGCGGCTTGCCCTTATCTACTTTGAAGAGGGATACGACGGCGCCGACGCCGACGCGGTCAAAGACTTTGCCTTGCAAAAACAAAAAGCCGCCCTGGAAAAGGGGTACGAAAACACCGCGCGCATACTTTCTGACCTTGCCATGCTCGCGGAGCGGGTGGATAAGGTCATGCGCGACGCCGACGAGCAGGCAAGCAAAATACGCACGCGTTCGTGGACGGGCGTTTCCGAATCGGCAGGCGAGTGCAGACAGGCGGAAAAACTTTTCAAAAGCAAGGCGGAAGAGATAGAAAAAATATCCTTTCCCGATCCGCTTTTCAACAAAGGGGTAAAGTTTCCCGACGTGAAAAGCGAGATACTGCGCGAACTCAAAAAAGTGTCCGACTTTGCCGCAAAGCGCGCATTCGAGCTGGAGTGCAGGAAGAATAAGGACATAATAACGGGGGTGCGCGATCTGCGCGAAAGCACGGACTGGAAATACTGTGAATATACCGCGACGACGGACAAGTCCGTGCGGTTGCCCAAAACTGTGTTTCTGTGCACTCCGTTCACGGACGAAGCGGAACTTTTCGCGGTGCAGAATTCTTCCGGTCCGGTGTATCTTCTGGAGCGGGAAACGCTTGCCGGAAAGAGCGCGGCGGGACTTGAAAAATCGTTTGAACTGTTCGCGCGGGAGGGCGCGGCCCTGCTGGTGACGGGGCTGAACGGTTACGGCGGCGACAATAAAAACGACATATTCCTTGCGCTGGCAAAGTACGGCAGGAGCGGTTGCAGGGCGTTTATAGTCGACGAAAGCGGCGACCACGAGCTGTATTCGCAGGCGGCGGACGTCACGGGCGCGGAGGATATATGCTTTATATATCTCACCATGCCGGGCTTTTCCGACGTGAAGGAATTTCTGCGGGAGAGGGGTATGATATCCGATACCGCGGAGGATATGAAATTCGTGCGCGAAAATCTGGCGTTTATGGGCTACGTCGGGCTGAACAGGGCCGTGCAGGCGCGCACGCGCGACAAAAATTGGAAAAAAGAAGCGCTTGCCGTCGTGCGCGGCAGGGCGGAAAAGGCGCGGAGATACATAGAAAAACTGCCCACGCAAAGCCAGCTTCTGGACAGCGGCTGGGGCGACTATTCGGAAATGGTGAAAGGCGCGCCGGGCGCAAAGGCGGAGTTCAGTTACGACGACGTGGCGCATGTGGACAGGGAAAATATCCGAAAGATAATGAACGCGCCCGTAACTTTCTACCAAAGGTGCGGACTGTTGGCGACTTACTGCTGCGGCGCGGGTTCGGATCTGTCCGCGTGGGAGTCCACTGATATGGCGGAAAAGCAGAACAGGGTGGCGCTCGCCACGCGCCTTCTTCTGCGCGCCATGGGCGTTACCGTGAATGGGAGAGTGGAATTTCACGATAGAATTCCCGGCGCGTCGGACGCGAACGGCGTGTGCTGCAACGGCGGACAGGTGATAAAATACAGAACAGGTTTGCTCAGAAAAAAGTTTGAAGAAACCGTGCACACCGTCGCCCACGAGTGTATGCACGCCCTGCAATTCCAGGCAAAGAACGCCGGCTGGAGCGGGTGGATGTTCAGCGATCTCGGGGTGACTTCCTCGCGCGTTGAGGAGTGGTCGCTCAACTACGACCATCTGATAGACAAGCCTTACGAGGCTTACCGCAACCAGATTCTCGAAGCGGACGCGGACGCGTTCGCATACGACTGCGTACGCGCCATAGCGGACGTATGGCACACGGTGGATTTGACTTAGGAGGGGGATATGGAAAGCGTAACCGACATTCTGGACAGTGCGAATTCCGTATATTACCGCTCCGCGTCCGCCGCGGAACTGAGGGCGCAGGAGGCGCGGCTTGCCGCCGCAATGAAGGACGCTTTTGTAAACGAAAAAAACAAAAGGAGTCTGGAAGGCCTTTTATGGCGCGTCACGGCAAAGCGCCTTCTTTCGGAATATCTTGAAGGAAATTGCAGCGTGCAGACGGCGGAAGAGATAGCCGCCTTTGCGGAAAAGACCGTGCCCGCGGCGCGCGAAAAAGGGTACGGCAATACCGAAAGGATAATATCGAATGTATCCGCGTTGGTGCGGGACATATCGGAAATAATCAGCGACGCTCCCGTACAGGCGGCGCGCGTAAGGTCGGACGACTGGAAGCCCATGACTTCGTCGAAGGCGGAATGCGCGCAGGTTGCGGCGATATTCGACGAAAAGGCGGAAAAAATAAACGGACTGCTCATTCCCGACCCTCTTTTCAACAAGGGCGTGGAGTTCGCCGATATAAAAGGCGTTGTCACGGCGGAGCTGAAAAAGGTGAGCGCGTTTGCGAAAAAGTGCGCCGGGGATATAAGAAAGAAGGAGGAGGAGCTGTTCATGCGCGGCGTGCGCGAGTTGCGCGCTTCCACCGATTTCGGCGGATACGCCTATTATCCGTCCCTGCCCGAGCATACGGGCGCGGTCGTGCTGAACACCCCGTTCATCGAGGAGGCGGAAATTGCCGCCGTATGCAACTGCACGGGCGCGGTGTTCGAAGTCGGCGCGGACAGATTCGCCGGTATGGACGGTACGGATCTGGGCGGGATATTCGCGCGTTTCGCCGCAAAAAAAGCGGCGGTGCTCATAACTGATCTGGACAGCTATGAAAACGTCAACAAGAGGGATATAATAAGCGCCGCGTCAGCTTACGGCGCAAGCGGCGGAAGGGTATTTCTGACGGACGAGAGCGGCAAAGGGGTGCTGTCGGCATGCGGCGCGGCGTATGAAAGAATTCCGCTCCCGTGCAGAGAGTACGCTGGACGCGTTTTCAGGGAAGAAGGACTTTTATCCGAAGGGGAAGAGCTGCCTGACAGATATATGTTAATGGGATATCTGGGCGTAAATCTCGCCGTGCGCGGGCACAAGGCGGGAAAAAGCTGGCAAAAGCCGCTGGACTGGCTGTGCGACGGCGGCAGAAAGAGTACGGCGTTCGTCTTTATGCGCGGCGCGGGCGGACAGCAGCCTTTTCTTCCGGAGGACTGGGGCGATTTTACCGAGGAACTCGACAGTAAATTCGGCGGGAAAACGCCTTTCGATTACGCGTTTTTCGGGGAAGAGAGAGCTGAAACCATACAGACAATTATGGAATCGAAAGCCTCGCTTGATAAAAAGTGCGCCATGCTCATCTCCTACGCCGCGGACTGCGACAACTCGCAGGCGCAGTGGGAGAAGCTGCCGGAAGAGGAAAAGAAGAAGAGAGTGACTCTTATGACGCAGCTTGTAATGCAGGCGCTGGGGACAGGGATAATTCCCGACGTGCAGTTCCACGACGACATGGGCTTTTTGGGCAAAGGCTATGAAACGGTGGTCGGGGTGTGCTGTAAAGGCGGAAAGGAGATACTGTTCAAAAACAACTGGGTGGAAATGCTCGATCAAGTTGCGGGCACTGCGGCTCATGAATGTATGCACGCCCTGCAACACGCTGCGGAAAGGAATGGCTGGCAGCAGTGGATGTGGGAAGAACTGGGCATAACGGAAGGCAGAGTCAGGGCATGGGAATATAATTCCGCACACTATATGGCGGTTATAGATTACTGGATATACCGCGTGCAGATTATGGAAACGGACGCAAACGCGTTCTCCGCCGAATGCAAAAGGCATCTGCGCATTATATGAAAGGGAAGGAGGAGTTATGGAAGAATATCTCGAACCGTTTATAGAAGAACTGCTTCATATCGACGAGGGCGCAAGGAACAAGCTGATCGACCTGGGCGCCGGGGATAAGGGCAGTACATATTATCTTTCGCACTATATGTATTCCGACCTGGCGGGATATGCCCTGCGCGTCATAAACGAGAGGATAGGCAAGCCGGGCAATACCGTTCTGCGCGGCTCGTGCGCGGCGGGAGAGCAGATAGTGGGCAGGAGAATAAACGACTTCGACTGGATAGCCGGCGACGGCACCAAAAACCCCGCGGGGCTGGACGACTTTGTCAAAGCCATGCACAAGGAGCTGAAATTAAAGGGGAACAATCCGCTTTTCCTGAGTGTGGGCGCACTCAGGTGGAAGGTGAACGTGACGGTTGACGAAGTGCGCGAAGTCACTTCTCCTCTGCTCATATTCCCCATCAGGCTGGTGAGAAGTTCTTCCACCACGCCCGTGTACATAGAGTTCGTGGACGACGACGCCTATTTCAACCCCTGTCTTATCCACAAGCTGCGCCGAACGCTTGTGCCCGAGGTGGCGGAAGGATTTCCGCATCCCAACGGAAACGCGCTGTTCGACGACCCTGTCGATCTGGAAAAGCTGGGCGACGGTACGGAATATTTCGCCGCCGTGTCCGCGTATGCGGAAAGTTGCAGGCGCGCGGATATAAATGCGGATACCGTATTCGAGTTCGATAAGGACGTAATCGCGATTGCGCAATACAACCACGACGATATATGTATGTATTACGACATAAAGCGCAACCGCGACAGGATATACGCAAGTCCGCTGGTGAGGCGCGTATTTACGGAAAACACGCCCGGGGAAAAGGCGGGGACTAAAACCGTGCCCGACTTTGTCCTGCCTTACGACAGCGTGCAGGAAGATATGATACGCCGCGTGGTGAACGGCGAATCGCTTATTATCAAAGGACCGCCCGGCACGGGCAAAACGCTGACCATAGCCAATATGATAGCGGCGCTTTTGTCGCAGGGCAAGAAGGTACTTCTGGCTTCAAAAAAGCTGTCCGCGCTGGGCGAAGTGAACGCGAAACTGCCCGAATCCCTGAGAAAGTTCGTAATGCTCATGAATTACGAAACGGAAAAACAGGCGGCGAAAATAGACCCGTCCGCCGTGCTCAGGGAATTCGGGGAGCTTGTGAAAAAGCGCAAGAGTTATACTTTCGACAAAAAGCACGAACGCGACCTGGCGGCGGCGAACGCGGAAAAGGCTTCGGCAATTTCCTTCCTCGCCGGATATTACGAGGATATGTTCACGGGCGAAAAAATGCTAGGCGGCAGTTATTACGAAGCGCTCAACGTCTACCTTAAAAACAATCTGCCCGTAATAAACTTCCTTTCCCCCGCGGAAGCCGCCCGTGTGGACGTCAGGCATTACAACGAAATGTACAAACTCGTCGTGCGTGCGGCGGAGCACTTCAACGCGCTCACCGGCGGCGGAGCCCATTCCGTCGCAAAAAGTCCCTGGCGCGGCGTGACCGTTGAAACGGACGCGGAGGGCGCATTTGCGGAAAACTCCGCCCTTGCCCGTAAGGCGGAAAAAATAATGCCTTCCGTCCTGTCCCTTCTGGAGTGCGGCGATGCGGAAAAGGGCAAATTCCGTATCTGCGACATATACGAACTCATGCGTTCGGACATGGGCAGGGAAGAGTTCGAAAAGACGACCGGCAGCGGCGCGGACTTTTCCGCCCTTGAAGCGGCTCTTGGGAAATACGAACTTTTCGCCTCCGCGAAACGCGACCTGCACGGCTGCGATACGGAAAAAATGCGCAGCGCCGTCGCGGCGGTTTCCGGCAACCTCGGCAACGTCGCCGTAGCCGACGTAAACAAGCTGGGCGAAAATATCGGAATATTCCTGTACGGCTCGGAGCCGGTTACGGGAGATATGCTTGCCCGTATGCTGGGGCTTATAGACGCAATAGACAAAAACAACTCCGCCCGCGCCGCGCATATCGCCGCCGCGCGCACGGTGTTCACGGAAGATGCGTGCAGGGAAAGTTTTGCGCGCATATTGCAGGCGGGAGAGGCGCTTTCGCGTTACTTTGAAGGGGGAGAAAAACCCGCCGTGTTCGACTTCAGGGGCAAAAAGGCGGCGGAGGAAATGCGCGCGCTCAGCTTTTTGTCGGACGTCACTTTCCGCGAAACGGTGCAGGCGGTAAGGCAGATATGCCTGGCGAAAGAGTGCGACGACGATTCGGAAAAGCAGGTGCGTCTGCTTTGCCGACTTATGCGCAAGGAGATTACTAAAACCGACCTTGAATGTCTGTTTACGCTGAAAAGGGCGGCGGAGAAGGGCGGTATGCTTCCGGAAACGCTTATCGGAGAGATAGTGCGCATGGGCGCGCCCGTACGCGCGCTTGCCGAAGCGGCGGGGATAACCGATCCCGGCGAAATTACGGTGGGCGGGCTTAAAGCGGCGGCAACGGCGGAGATATGTTTTGAAGAATTGGCGGAAGAAGCGGATAAAATCCGCCGCAAATTGAAGATAGAAGCCTGCGGCGGGGAGGAAGAATTCGCCCGCACCGCGCTCGCCGCGCGCAGGATGTTCTCTCTTGCGCCCTTTGCATACGCTCCGGCGGAGGAAAAGTACGCCCGGCTTGTGAAACTGCAGGGCGCGGACGAAAGAATAAAGCGCGGGCTGGGAGAACTTATCGGCGGACTGCGCGCTTTCGGCGGCAGATATTACGAAAGCTATTACAGCCGCGTGCGCGCGGTGACCGTCGGCGATATGGATATATTTGTGCGCGAAGCGGAAAACAGGGACTTACTTTCCGCCGCCGTCGATTACGACTGCATAGCGGGCGGACGGACCGTGCTCGCGCCCTTCTTTGAAAAATTCGAATCGGAAGAGGTAAAGGGCAATATCCCCGACATATTCGAACACTCCTTCTACGGCATAATCACGGAAGGCAGAATGCGCGAAATGGGCGCAAACCGCAACGGTCTGGGCAAAAGGGTGGAAAGCTCGCTCAGAAGCCTTATGAAGGCGGAAGAAAAGATACAAAAGGCGACCGCCGCAATTATAGAAAGACGGTGTATGGAGAGTATCGACCCCGACGATCCGTGCCTTGCCTTCGTGCAGGCGGAGCGCAATCCTTCCGCCACGTTGCGGTCGCTGTTCAAAAAACACCCCGACGGCATATTGCAGCTGAAAAAGTGCTTTATACTCACCCCGTCCACCGCAAGCGTCATTTTCCGCCCGGAAGAGTACGCGGACTTCGACATAGTGATAGTGGACGAGGCAAGCCAGCTTGAACCGGTAAATCTGCTGCCCGTGCTGTTCAGGTCGAAGCAGTGCGTAATAGTGGGCGACGAGTGGCAGATGCCGCCCATCAAGCACTTCGTGTCGCAGTACGAAAAGCGCGTTACGGGTCCCGACGGCAAAGAAGAAATTGTCCTCGAACCCGAACTTTCCGCGCTTACGCTCGCTTTGCGCAACCAGGCTTTCCACGCCGAAGAACTGCTGTGCCATTACAGGAGCCGCACGGAATCGCTCATAGCGTTTTCCCAGCAGGAATTTTATCCGCATATGCGCACCTTCCCCGCGTGCAGACCCAAGGGCGAAGGGCTCGGATTCAGGGACGTGTTTGTGGAGGGATTTTGCAAAAACGGCGTGAACGAGGAGGAAGCGCGGGCGATAGTGGGACTGATAAGGGAACACTTCGACAAGTATTACGACGAAAAGACTGGCGTGCTGGCGGAGTCCTTCGGCGTGGTCGCGTTCGGCGAAAAGCAGACGGAGCGCATAAAGGGACTTGTAGCGGCGGACAGGGAACTTTACGAAAAGATGAACAGGGCGCTTGACAAGTTCGACGACGTTCCCGAAAAGCTCATCTTCTTCAAGACGATAGAAACCGTGCAGGGTCAGGAAACGGCGCATCTGTTCCTCTCCCTCACATACGGCAGAACGCCGGAGGGCAAAGCGACGAACGCGTTCGGACAGCTCAACCGCGACAAGCTGGGCAAGTGCATCTTCAACGTGGCGGTGACCCGCGCGCAGTCGAGCGTAACTCTCGTGCACTCCGTCCACGCTTACGAGATAACGGGCGTCAACGTGTCGTATATCCACGACTATCTGGTAAAAGCGGAACTGTTTGACAGGGACGGTCTGGCGCAGTTCGTGTCGTCCGATCCGGGCAGGGGTTTTGTTTCGGACGTTGCGGATTACATAGCTTCCCTCGGTATAAGCCGCGACAGGATAGTGCTGGGTTACGGCGTGACGGAAGGGTCGGTAAAAATCCCCGTCGCCGTGCTTTCACCCGACCTGAAACAGGCGCAGCTGGGAATCTGGTGCGAAACTCCCACGAAAAAGGACTATAATTACCTTGATTACAATATGAGGTATTTCGACATTCTGAAAGAGCGCGGCTGGGAGATGTATCCGGTATACGCGCACGAATGGGTAAACAATGCCGAAGCGGAAAGGGATAACCTTGCCGCGGCGATAAAAAAATACGTAACCAAATAAAGGAGGACAGCATATGTCACGTTTTCACGATCCGAGCGAAAAACCGGTAGAAGAGGGAATGGACGAAGGCGAACTTATCGCAAGCGAAATTACCATAAACAGGCAGAAGGAAGAGTATGCCGAACAGGTGAAAAGGCTGGCGAAGAAGGCGGCGGAGTGCACCCTGAAATACGGCGAGGACCACTATCTTACCGAAACCATGGTGATGTTTCTGGAAATGGCGCTGGAAATGCAGAACGCAATAGACATGATAACCACCGCGCAGGTGGCGATAAGCACCATTCAGAAGGCGATCGGGGTCGTCAGGAACTCGCTCAACTTCAACAGTATGGTCATGCAGAACATCAGCAGCCAGAATATGGGCTTTTTCGCCCGCTTAAAGCGCAGGCGCGAGATGAGAAAGGCCACGCGCAACGCCGTAAATTCCATAACCACGAGCTTTGAAGAGATAATGGGCTTTTCCAAAATGTCGCAGGAAATGGTCGTGGCTTTGCAGGAAGTTATGGACAAGATGCACCGTTCCACCGCCAGAGCAAAGCGCAGAAGGCAGAAAATGCAGCAGCGCAAGGAAAAGAGGAAGGTCAAGGAGGGCGTGGCTCTCGGACCCAGCCCCGCGAAGGCGCTTATCGACGAAGCCATTGCCGAGCTTAAAGGCGAGGGCGGTTTTGAAGGCGGTGCGGCTCCCGCGGCGGGCGGAGTTGCCGGCGGAACGCCGGGCGGCGGTTCCAAGACTCTCAAGAGCAAGGGCATAGACAATATAGACGACATAACCGGAGACGTATAATGGCAGGCATAGGGAAAGTAAAAAAGGAAGACAAGGCGGAAGATTCCATAGAAAGCCTTGAACGGGAATTCGGCGAAAGCACCGATAAAATAAGGCAGCTGCTCGCCGGAAAGAAGGACAAGAACAGCATCTCCGAAGAAGTCAAGACCAAACTGCGCGCCGAGTATTCGCGCGCGGCGCAGATAGCGCGCACTCTTTCCCAAAGGGTGACCGACGAAGACGAGGTCAAAAAATACGAGGACTTTTTCAAACGGCTCAGCGATACGGCGGCAAGCTACGGTTCGGTGATAAAAAGCCGCGTGCCCAAGACCACTTTCGACGACGTCAAGGGACTTGACAACGTGAAAAAGCTGGTAAAGAGCTTTATGTTCATGGCGCAGAATCCGGAGATACTCAAATATTATAAGCTGGAAGGCGGGCTGGGTATGCTCATGTACGGCGCGCCCGGCACGGGTAAGACCATGTTTGCGGAAGCCATTGCAAACGCCATGAATCTGCCGCTGTTCATCGTCACCCCGGCGGACATCTTCAAGTCGTACGTGGGCGAATCGGAACAGGCGGTAAAGCAGATATTCCAGGAAATAGACGCCTGCCCGGAAGGAGCCATCTTATTCGTGGACGAATGCGAATCCATCTTCAGCCGCCGCAACCAGGACACCAAGGATTACAAGGCGGCAGTCACCACGGAGCTTTTGCAACGCATAAACGGCTTCGGGGTGGACGGCAGCAAGCGTATTATGATTGCCGCCACCAACCGTCCCGACGTCATCGACCCGGCTTATCTGCGTTACAAGCGCTTTTCACATCTCATCCACGTCACTCCGCCCGACGAAGAGGCGAAACGCGCCATTATCGAAAGCAAACTTTCCGGCATCGCCCTGGACGGCATAACGGCGGCGGAAGTGCTGGATATGAGCAAGGGCGTAACTTATAAGGAAACGGCGCTGGGCATGGTCGCCGCGCAGACGGCTTACTATTCCGCCGCAGACCTGTGCGGCATAATAGAGGAAGCCTGCCGTCTCGCCCTTGAAAAATTGCAGGAGAGCGGCTCGACAACGCCCATTCCGCTTACGCGCGATATGTTCGAAAGGGCGTTCAAAAAGATACCGCCGAGCATTTCTCAGGAGCTTCTCGACGAGTATAATAATTTCAGATAGGGCTTCGCCTGAGCGAAAAACAAAAAGGCGGATACGGGTTTGTGCCGTATCCGCCTTTTTATTTTCCTCTTGCTCCGAAGAGTAGCGCCGTTCGCAGGCGAGAGGGGCGGCAGCGTACTGCCCCCGGAACGTCCCGCGTTGCCTGGCGCTGTGCGTTTACGAAAAACTTACAAAAAAATGTATTTGTATGATAGCGGGAAATTTTCGTCCGTTCTACAATTTTAAGTAAAGAAACGTAGAAGACAACTGCCCGGGGAAAAGAGCGGCCGGGGAGCGGGGAAAAGGTTGTATATGGACGAAAATAAGAAATACATAGGCAAAAAAGAAAAGTTTTCATACGGAATAGCGGCGGTCGGCAGTTATATGATAGCCAACGTCATCGCCAGCTATCTGCAGATTTTTTTGACGGATATTCTCATAGTATCACCCGTATTCATACTCGTGCTTATGGTCGCGGCGCGTTTCTGGGATATGGCCAACGACCCCATAATGGGAATAGTCATAGACAAGACCAATACTCCGCGGGGCAAGATGCGCCCTTACATAAAAGTGGGCGCGTTTTTGATTTTCGGCGTGTCGCTTCTGATATTCCTGCCCATATCTTCCGCGCCTTCCTGGCTGAAAATGATATTTGCGGCGGTGATGTATCTGGCGTTCGACACCGCTTATACGGTTGTGGACGTGCCCGCCATGGGACTGATGAGCGTGGCTACGCCCAACGGAAAGGAAAGGGCGTCGCTTCTTTCCTTCTACGTCACAATCGGCAGTATCGGCACCGTGCTTCCCATAGGACTTATGGCGGTTCTGGGCAGTTTTATCCCCGAACGCTGGGTATATTTCGCAATAGCGGCGATAACGGGCGTGGTGATATTCACCGGGTACAGCCTGCTTTACCGCAATTCCAAAGAACGCTTTGCCATGCACTCGGAAAAAGTGAAGGTAAAGGATATGTTCAAAACGGCAATCAAAAACAAACCCATGCTGCTGACCCTGCTCACGTCCATGATAGCCGCGCCGCGCTACCTCATAATGCTCGCGGCGGCGTATATAGCCACGTACGTCATAGCTATCCCCGGCATGAGTTCGGAAACCGTTCTGCTCGTGCTCTATCTGGTGGTGGGCGGCGGAATGTTCGCGGGAATTCTTATCACGCCGCTTATATATAAGAAAATAGGTTACAAGCGCACGTCCATACTCTTCGGCATAGTGGGCGGGGTATTCCTGACGGCGACCTTCCTTGCCGGATACACCAACTACTTTGTCGCCCTGCCGCTTATGTGCATCGGCGGACTTGCGCTGGGCGCGTACAACGTGCTTCCTTATCCCATGGTGGGCGACAGTCTGGATTATCTGGAATGGAAGACGGGCAGCAGAATGGAAGGCGTGTGCTTTTCACTCAACTCCTTCGTCACCAAATTCAACAACGCGATAGGCGCGATAATGCTTTCCGCCGGCATAATAGTTTTCGGATTTCAACAGCCGGAAGTTTCGGGCGTGCCCCTTCCGCAGTCGGAATTCACTCTTAACGGACTTTTCGCAATGGTCACGCTTATCCCCGCCGTGTTCTTCCTGCTGTCGATAATACCCATGGCGTTCAATACGTTCACGGGCAAAAACAGGGCGCGTATTCTGGCGGAACTTTCGCAAAGAAGGGCGGAGTCGAAGGCGTTTGCGGCATTCGTGAACGAAGAGTGCGGAGAAATCGCGGCGGCGGCGGATGAAGCGGATACGGAAGAAGAATCACCCGCGCCGGACGGTGCGCAGCAGAACACGCCCGCCAACAACCACATTTAGCCTTTTCTCTCTATTGGCGGCAGAGCCGCAAATAGAATATTTCCCCGTAAAGGGCGGCCGCTTTCGCAAGAGGGCGGCCGCTCAAACGTCACGGGGAATGCGTGTTCCGGTAAAAATGCGTAATTTTCTTGAACTATACAATATTAATATGGTATTATATATAAAAAACAGGAGTAAATTATGAAAAAAGAAGACATACTTGCAAAACTCAAAGAGATAATCGCGTCTATTATGAAAATAGACGTGTCGGGCATAACGGAAGCCAGCCGTCTGAAAGAGGACCTGAAAGCGGATTCCCTGGACAAGATAAATATGCTTATGGCGCTTGAAGAGGCGTACGACATAGAGATGGACGAGGACGAAGCCCTTGCGTTCAAAACGGTGGGCGACGTGGTGGAATACCTCGCAAAAGAACTTTAATCGGAAAAGTTTTTATACAGGCTCCCTGCGGGGAGCCTTTTTGCAGACGTTTTATCCGGTAACGGTACATAGCCGGCGTATATATGTAAAATTCCTTTTACATTCGGTATTGACATATCCTTAAAAAAATATTATAATAAAGGCGTAATATCCGACAAGGAGGTAATATATGAAGAAAAGGCTTTTGACAGCGGGAATTTCCGTAGTTCTGATACTCAGCGCGGTGTGCGCGTTTGCGGCGTGCAGCGATACCAGGACGGACGGAATTTTTTCCGAAGGCGTAATAGCCGTTGCAAACGAGGACGGCCTGTGGGGGTATGCGGACAGCAACGGAGACGTTGCCATAAACTACCAATACGCCCAGGCGACGCCTTTCCGTAACGGAGTGGCGGCGGTCGCGTACTCGTCGGGAGGCAAGTTCTTTATTATTGATAAGGAAGGCGCGCATATTTCCGGACCGTTCGATTCCGCGGCGTTCAGCAAGGACGGCAAATGGATAGTCGTGCAAAACGACAGCGGTTTTTACGGCGTATACGATACCGCGAACAAGACGATGAAGCTCGACTGCGTATACGATTCCGTATCGGAGTTGGAAAACGGCTTTTTCCTCACCGTTTACGAAACGTATTACACCGTGACGGATTTGTCGGTGGGTACGACCGTGGCGGGACCGTTCGACGGCAATTCTTCCGCGGACGTAACCTATGAAGGAACGCAGGGCAAGTGGCTGTTCACGAGAACCGTTTCCGCGGCGGCGGAAGAGGGAGGTGCGGACGTTATCACCTATAAGGCGGTTGATATGGCAACCGGTGAAGAATACGGACAGACGTGGTCGGAAATGATAACCTACAACGGCTGGACGGTGATGCGCAGCGTTTCCGCCGACGGCTCTGCGGTAAGGCAGTGGGTGGTTACCGATTCCGCCGTAATCGAAGTGAGCAACGACGCGGTTATCGGACGTATGAACGATTCCGACACGCTGCTTGTGTCCGTTTCCGTGACCGACTCTTCCGACAGCTCGCAGTCTACGGTATACACCCTTTATGGTGAAAACGGCGCGCAGCTGTACACGGGAAATACCGCCCCGGTATGGAACGGCGACAGCTATCTCGTCTGCAATTACGACGAAAGCGCGGGGCTGTCTTTCACCGCCGCCAAAGAAGGCGTCGCATACAGCGCGAACGTCCCTCTGCCCGAAGGGCATACCTGGGCGGACGCGGCGAACTTCTCCTTCTACGAATCGGGCGCGGCGAGTTTCGAAGTTTCTTACAGAGTCCGGGGACAGGACGGAACGGAAGAAACGAATAACAAGTATATGTTTTTATCCGGAGGCAATCTCAGCGAAGTTCCCGAAGGATACACGGTTGAATCCGCATACGGCGGAAGAGTAGTGCTCAGGAATACCGCCGCCGACAGGGTGGGCGTGTTCGATATGAATATGAACGCGGTTACCGAATGTATTTACAGCGGCGTGGAAGTTACCGAAAGCGGATACATGATAGTAAGGCTCGGCAAGGCTTACGGAGTGCTTGCGGAAGACGGCGCGGTCGTAATGGACTGCGTGTACACCGCCATAGCGGCGTAATCGGGAGGTAATATGGCAAAACGTAAAATAATTTTACCCGTTGCGATAATTGCGGTAATAGCGGTTGCGGTCGTCGGATTTGCCGCCTGCGCGCCCAGCTCTTATTCGACCATGAGCCCCGCGTTGCAGGACTATTACGGCGACTACGGCGAATATTACAACAATATCGTAAAATCGGGACGCGTGCGCTATCGGGACGCGGAAACAAGGCTTTACGGCTATCTCGATTCGGGCGGCAACGTGGCTATTCCGGCAAAATATACTTCCGCGCGCGCTTTCGGCGACGGCTTTGCGGCGGTCGCGCTTGACGGCAATTACGCGCTTATAGACGAAGACGGGAACGTCATTGCGGGATATTTCGATTCCGTCACCGCAACTCCCGCCGGCGTCATAGTGCGCAAGGACGGCAAATACGGCGTTTACAACAAGGACGGCGAAGTGCTGCCCGTTACCTACGACGGCATTAAGGCGAATTATTCCACCTATATTATAGAAAAGGACGGAAAGTACGGGCTTGCAAGCCTTTCGGGAGAAGTGCTTATTCAGCCGCAGTACGACGAGGCGGTATCCGTCAACGAGGATTCCGGAGGATACGGAGACGGCGGCGGGCTGACCATATTTTACGACTCCGAAGAACAGAGTATTATCTATGCGGATGTAAAGGGCGCTACAAAATTCACTTCATACAGAGAGGAATACATCATATATCTGGGCTTTGATAAATATATGTGCGTAGAAAACGACAGTATAAAAATTTGCGGGGACGACCTTTCCACGGTAGAGTGCGAGCTTCCCGAAAATCTTATTCCCATCGCTTACAATATGCTTGACGAAGAGCGTATAACGGTACAGGACGAGATAACCGACGCCACGTACGTTTACAACCTCAAAACGGGCGAAAGAAGCGTTGCCGACTTGAGAGCTTATATCGGCGGCAGTTCGGATATAGGGTACAGGGTATACATAGCCCTTGAAGAGAACGGAACATACAATGTTTACTACGGCGGCAAGACCGTGCTTGCTTTGCAATACGAAGAACTGGCGAATACCGGAATAATAAGCGGCACCTTCCGCGACTATGCCTACAATACCATGACCAATACGCTTACCGATTTGCTTACGGGCGAACAGCTTACCCTTTCGCGCGAGATAGTGGACGTTACGGCGGCGGAAGAGGGATTGTTCGCGGTGGAAAACGCGGCGGGCGATATGGCGATATGCGCCAAGAACGGCGATATGCTCAGCCCCTTCTGCTATGACAGCGTAGACGTTATGGCGGACGGCTTTATCGGCGTGAGAAACGTAAACGGCAGGAGCGTTTACGAATGGCGCGGATTTGACGGCAATCTTATTTTAAGAACTGCCGAAATGCGTATATATGCAAACTGATAAGGAGAAGCAGACATGAAGAGAAAGAATATCATAATATCCCTTGCAATCGTGCTGTGCGTCGTCGTCGCGCTCACGGGCGTGCTTGCGGCGTGCAACGATACCGTGAACGACAATATGTTCTCGGCGGGCAAGCTGGCTGTGCAGAAAGACGGGCTTTGGGGCTATATGGACAGCAGCGGCGAAATGGTTATCGACGCGCAGTATGACACGGCAAAGCCTTTCTGCGGCAATTACGCGGTGGTAACGCTCGGCGATAAGGTAATGCTTATAGACGGGGAAGGCAACGAATTCATGGAGCTTTCCGGCGTCGGCATCGCCGCCAGTGAAGACGGCACGCGCCTTGCCGTAAGTGAAAAGAATACCGCGCTTATGGGCGTGCTGGACACTTCCGGCGGAGAATGGGTGGTCAGACCCATGTACGATGAAATATATTTCACAAAGGGCGGACAGATAATCGTAAGAATGGGCGCTTGTTACGGTATGCTTGCCGCGGACGGCACACAGCTGTATCCCGTTGAATACGAATATGCTTCCGGCGACAACGCCGTGGCGTTCTACAAGAATACGGAAGAAGGCGTTGAACTTGTTCTGATAGACCCCTCCACGGGCGCGGAAACGGAAAAAATTGCGCGTACGGGCGTTACCGTGGGCGTATTGCAGGGTTCGGACAGCGTGCTGTATTACGGCTATATGGACGAAAACGGCAATAATATCCGCGTCGTGCCCGGTAACGGGAACGCGTACGACTCTTCTACATCGTATGTGACCGCCGCCTACGACAATGTGCTGTATGTGGAGAAAAGAACGGAAGGCGCCGCCACGGGCACCTACGAACTGCAAAAGACCGACGGTACGGCGATAGCCGAAGGGACGTATACCGGCAATATCTACAACGAAAATACCAACACCCTCGTCCTTACTGTGGACGGCGGGGAAAACGGCACGTCCTACCTGCTGGTAGATACGCTTGCGGCGGCGGTGCAGACGTACGACGGCACGGGATTCGTGCGCGCGCTTGACGGCAGTCTGTGGCTTGCAAACGCGGACGGAACTTCTCTGAAACAGTTCGGCGAGGGCGGCGAGATAGCGCTCGACCTGCCTTCGGGTGCGCGGCTTAAACAGCTTGTAAGCGCGTCCGCGTACACCACTTATAACGCGGGCGTATACACGTTTGTAAAGGACGGTACGGACGCAGTAGTTCTGCCCCTCGGCACAAAAGAAGTAATCGTCGACCCCGAAGGAAAGTATATTCTCGCATACAGCAAAGAAGAATATTGGGCGGCATATAAGACCGACGGAACGTCCGTGTTCGGATACGACGCGGAAATAACCCTGGTAATGCCCGCTTCGATTTAACCGCGGGAAAAAGGAGGCCGTATGAAAAGAAAGATGATTTTACCCGCCGTCGTCCTGCTGCTTGCCGCCGCGCTTACGGGCGTGCTTGCGGCGTGCGCGGATAAGACGGAGAACACGGGAGTATTCGCCTCCGGCGCCGTTCCCGTGCAGGACGTGTACGGCAACTGGGGATATGCCGACAGCAACGGAGAAGTGCTGATTCCCTGCGAGTACCGCTCTGCCACCGCGTTCCGCGGCGGCTATGCGGCGGTAGAGGCGGCGGCAGGAGTGTGGTACGTCATAAACACGTCCGGCGAGCGCGTACAGGGACCTTTTGCGTCCGTGCGCATATTCGGCGACAGCGCGGTGTTTGAAGATTACAAGACGCACGAATATTATTTCTACACCTTCTCCACCGGCGAACGCGGAGAAGGGTTCGACGGCTACGTATACGACGCCGAAAACGGATTCGTGCGCACCGTGACAAGTACGGACGACAACGTCGGCGGCAGAATTTTGGAATACCGCGCGGTTAAGGACGGCGTCGTCGCGGGCGACGGCACGGCGTACTATCTGACGGGCAACGACGTGTTTTACGAGCTTGGGGGAAAAGTGCTTACGGGCAGGAGAACAGAATCTTCCCTCTACGATTTCACTCTGCTCGACATCGCGGAAGGTACGACAACCGAGTACGCGGACGCGTCGGTCGCGGAGCGTGATTTTGCCGTTCCCGATACCGAAAAACTGAACTACATAGTATTGTCTTCGACGAACGCGGAGACGGGTGAAACGAATAACTCGTTCATCTCCTCCGCCGCCGTGGAATCGGGCGTGGCGGACGTTGCGAAAACAGGCGGCACGGACGGGCTGACCTATGTGCGCATATCCTATGCCGACGGACAGACCGCCGACAAGTATATGCTGTTTTCCGCGGAAGAAGTTCTGTGCGAACTTGCCGACGACGGTCTGACGCGCGTCGGCGAAGCGTTCTTCTCCCTGCAGGACGGAACGTATACGTTCTATACCGAAGAAGGAAAATTCACGCACAAGCCCGCGCCTGCGGCGGACACTACAATGAGTGTGGCGGACTGCGCGGTTATCGGCGGTTCGACGCTCGTGGTGACTTACGGCATGGAAAATTCCGCAAGCGGCGAAACTTACACGCAGAAAGCGGCTTTCACATCCGCGGGCGTGACGGATTTGCAGATGTTCGAAGATATGAATCTGACGGTTACCGATGCGGCGGACGGCTTTTTCGTCGTGCGCAATAACGGCACGGGCAGATACGGCGTTGCAGACCTTTCCGGAAGTATCGTTGCAGAAACCGTATACACGGGCGTCCGTCCCCTTGAAGGAGGCTTCTGGGCGGTGAAGATGGGCGGCGCGGAGAGCGTTTACAAGACGGGTATGGGAGAACTGATGCCCTTCGTATTCTCCGCGGTATGTCCCGAGGAGGCGTTATGAAGAAGAAATTGTTTATTGTGATAGCGGCGCTCGCGCTCGTGGCGGTATTGTGCGGAACGCTTGCGGCGTGCAACGACACCGTTACGGACGATATGTTCCGCGGCGGTCTGCTGATAGCTATTGATACCAACGGCAATATCGGAGCGGTCAATTCCAAGGGCGAAACGGTAATCCCCTTCTCCTATTCGATGATACTGCCTTTCTGCGGCGAGTACAGCTACGCTTCGTACGACCGCGGCGACAGTTACGGATTGTTCCTTATCGACAAGGAGGGCAACAGGGCGGAAGGACCGGAAGCTATGCTGGACGCGAACGGCGACGAGCCTTCCTACACCGAAGGATACATGGCTTTGCGTGATAAAAAAACGGAGCTGTGGGGAATAATGGATATGAACGCCGCAAAGTGGAGCGTCAGTCCCGTATACGATAAAGCCGCGATATACGGCAATATCGCCGTAACGGAGATGGGCGGCGTTACCGCGGTCGTAAAATGCGACGGAACCGCCGTGGCAAGCGGGGACGACGCCGTTGCCGGCGAAGATTATATTCTGCTGTTCGACTCCGAAGAGGAACAGATGAAGAGCAGCGTAAAGGTAATATCGGTAGCTGACGGCAGTATATCCGCCGAGGTTGCGGATATAGACATAGTCGGCGCATACGGCGGCAGTGAAGCGCCCGGATATACGGTCAGGTCCGTGGACGGGGGCGGCGTTGAAACGACCGCCACCCGGTTTGCGGGCAGCGATTATACCGTTACTTCCACCGGAGATACGGGAGAATGGGTGGAACAGGTGTGGAACAACCTCGTGCTTACCGCGGGCGAGAACGCGGAAGGGGAAGCGGTCTACACAATCCGCGACATACACGGCAAAAGCGTGCTTGAAGGCGTTACGGGCGCCGCGTACGTAGTTCTGACAATCAGCCGCGCGGACGGAATCGACGAAAAGATAGTCTATGCCGAAACGCTCGACGGCAGCGGTGAAACGGTTGCGCACTACATCGACGCAGTCACCGCGACCGAGATAGTTCTGCCGGCGGATACGGCGTTCGGCGATATCAAATTGTTCCGCGACTCGGAAACAGAAGCCCTGTACGGATTTGTGCAGGGACGCGTATATTCGCTCGTTACCGACGACGGCAGCGGAGCGCACTCCTCTTCAACGGAAGTATTGGTTGAAAAAGCGGATATTCTGGAAGTTCAGGGTATAGCCGCCGGCAGGTATCTGATTTACGGCGACGTAAGGGGCAGCCATATGGCGGACTTGCAGACGTCGGAAGACATAGCTTCCGCCGGGCTTAAAGGCGCCGTGCTGTACCATCCCGGATACGCCGTGGTTATAAACGTGTCGGGACAGACGCAGGGCAATCTTTCCACCCGTCTTACTATGTATAAATTCGGTGAAAGCGGGCTTGAAAGTATGTTTGAAATCGACGATATAGCCGGTTTTTACCTGCTGTAACAGATTCAAAAAAGCGCCGCCCCGCCTGAGGGGCGGCTTTTTCAAGCGGTAAAACGGCGTTTTGATAAAATTCCGTCTTGTCAAAACGCGGTTTATATGGTAAAATGACTTCGGAATACCCGTTCGCGCCCTGCGCGGCGCAAACGCCGCGGCGGGGAAATGCGGCAAAGCGTTAAAAGCCGGGTACGGGTAAAAGGGGAAATAAGGGGATTATGAAAGAATTTACAAGATCTGCGGGCGTACTTCTGAATATATCTTCTCTGCCTTCGCCTTACGGAATAGGCGGATTCGGCAGGGAAACGGACGATATGTGCGATTTTTTGTTGCGCGGCGGTTTTCATTACTGGCAGATTCTGCCGCTGAACACCGTGGGGCTGGGCGATTCGCCATATTCGGGCACGAGCGCGTTTGCCGGCAACTATCTTTATATAGATCCGGAAAAGCTGGCGGAGGACGGGGCTATAACGCGTGCCGACGCGCACGCGGCGGAATATCCGGGCGAGCCGTACAGCGTGGATTACACCTTTTGCAGGGCAAGTAAGCGCGCCGTGGTGCGCAAGGCTTTCGAATCGGGCGTTTACGCGCACGGGGATATAGAAAAATACCGTCGCGACAACGCCGGATGGCTGGACGATTACGCGCTGTATATGTCCGTAAAGGACATGATGGGCGGACTGCCCTGGTGGCGCTGGGACGAAGAGTATCTTCGCCGCGAAAAACACGCCCTGGACGCCGTGCGCGGAAGCGAGGAGTACGCATACTATGTATTCGAACAGTTTCTGTTCGACCGCCAGTGGGCGCAGGTGCGCAAAAAGCTCGCGTCGCGCGGAATAAGCATAATAGGCGATATGCCCATGTACGTCAGCCACGACAGCGCGGACGTGTGGGCGCACCCCGACGTTTTCCGCCTGGACAAGGACATGAATCCCGCCGCGGTCGCGGGAGTTCCGCCCGATTATTTCAGCGCGGACGGACAGCTTTGGGGCAATCCCCTCTACGATATCGAAAGGCTGAAAAAGACGGGGTACAAGTGGTGGCTTGAACGGCTGGAACGCGCCATGAGCTGGTACGACGTACTGCGCATCGACCATTTCCGCGCGTTCAGCAGATATTGGAGCGTGCCCGCCGGTTCCGAAACCGCCAGGGAAGGAAAGTGGGAAAAAGGTCTGGGCATGGAATTTTTGAAAAAGGTGTTCGCCGCCATGCCGGAAGCGCGCTTTATAGCGGAAGATCTGGGTATCATCGACGACGGGGTGCGCGAACTTCTGCAAAAGAGCGGTCTGCCCGGAATGAGGGTCATGCAGTTCGGATTTGAGGATGGCGACAGTATCCACCTGCCGCACAATTTCGACAGGTTCTGCATCGGCTATACCGCCACCCACGACAACAACACCACTCTGGGCTGGCTGCAGCAGCTGCCCGAAAACGTGCGCGATTACGTCCTGCGCTATATCCGCTGCAACTCATTCGGCTGGAGCAGCGGCGGTTACGGCTGCAAGTCCACGAAGGCTTTTTACAGAAAACTTGCCGAAAGCAGTTGCGTGCTGGCAATCGTGCCTTTCCAGGATATGTGCGGATTCGGCGCGGACTGCCGTATGAACACTCCCGGAGTGGCTGACGGCAACTGGAAATACCGCGCCACCTACGAAAATCTCGAAGGTGTGGACTGCGCGTTCTTCAATGAAATAAACAGCCTTTACGGCAGGAACAGAAGTTGATCGACTTTAAGGACTTTACGCTTTACATCCGTGAAAACTCAGACTCCGCCGCGGTAGTGCGCGAATGTCTGGGCGCGGAACTCTCCCACACGGAAGACGGCGCTCCTTTGGCGGAAGGCTTTACCTTGTCCCTTTCCGATACGGCGAACCTCACTTTTCTCGCCGTATCCAAACGGGGCGGAAAAATAGGCGTGGACGCGGAACTTCTTTCGCGCACTCCGCCGCCCGGTTTTTCTTCCGTATTCGAATGGACGGACCTTGAAGCCTATTGCAAGGCGAGTGGGGAAAACCTGTTCGCGCTTGCCAAAAATCCGCCCGACCTTTCAAAAATTCCGGATATTGAAATTACAAGAATCACTACTCACGGCTGTGCCGTAAGCGTAGCGGCGAGCCGGGAGCGTGGGACGCTCCACCCCTGATTTAACCTTGAAGTAACAAAAGTATAGTTTGATAGCATTTTCTTCGCAATAACTTTAATTTCTACCTTGTTATAAGTCGCAACCAAACGCACCGCGAAGAAGTGCCCTAATGCTAGGAAAGGCACTCATTTTGGGAATGAGCGTACTTGGCGTACGTGATTTCTCAAAATGAGTGCCTTGACACCGCAGGAGGGTGCTTATGCGCGGCGCCCCGCATACGGAGAGCAAAATTTATTTTTTTGCGCCTTCGCTTATTATAAACTGCTCCGCGGTGCGGCCCGACATTCCTCCCTCGCGCCTTTGCCATATCAGGGCGTCCCGTTCAAGCGCCGCGTCGACTTTAATGCCTTCGCGCCCGGCTATGGCGCGCACAATGTTGAGGTATTCTTTTTGGTCGGGGGAAGGATAGTAAAGGGTAAGACCGAACCTCTTGACAAGAGAAAGTTTTTCCTCCACCGTGTCGCCCGAATGCAGGTCGTCGTCCTGTCTGTCGCTCCAGCTTTCCTTTATAAGGTGGCGGCGGTTGGACGTGGCGTAGATAAGCACGTTTTCGGGGCGCGGCTCCAGTCCGCCTTCTATTATGGTCTTCAGATATTTGTACTCTATCTCGCTGTCTTCGAAGGAAAGGTCGTCCAGAAACAGGATATATCTGTATCCGCGGTGTTTTATGCGGCTTATCAGCGCGTTCAGATATTTGAACTGGTGCTTGTATATCTCTATTATTTTAAGACGCTTTCCGGAAAATTCGGAAAGCAGAGCCTTTACGCTCGTGGTCTTGCCCGTGCCGCCGTCGCCGTAAAGCAGTACGTTCACGCCGCCTCTTCCGTCCACGAAAGCGCGCGTATTCTCCATGAGCGCCGCTTTCTGCGTTTCCAGTCCCACCAGGTCGGACATACGCTTCATCCTGCCCAGAATTATCGGTTCGGTTTCGTCAGAGTTTTCCACAAGGCGGAAGGCGTGGTTGAGCGCGCACGCGCCCGCGCCGTGCGAGATATAGTGGTTTTTGCACGCGCGCAAAAATTCTTTGGCGTTTTTCGCCGCGGAAAGTTTTTTCACAAACAAGCTTATTACTTCTCCCGCTTCGGCGAAATACGCGTCGGCGGATGATTCGCCCTTCCAGCAGGCAAGGGCGGGATAAATGCGGGATATATCGAACCCGTTGAATAAGCCGAACAATTTTTCCGCGTCGGATAAAGCCGCTTCTTCCAGGCTCTTTCCGGGCGCTTTGCCGCGTTCGCATTGCAGCGAGTACGCATTTTCTTCGCATATGAGCAGGTAAGCCGTGTAGGCTTTGAAAATATCGCCGTGCAGATTGTACTTCGCGGCGAACTCAATCAGTCTGCCCGCGCACGACGCGTCGCCTGCCGCCGCGCTTTGGAAAAGTTCGTCTTTGCTTAAATTCAAGAGTAAAAAATCGGGTATCATATCGTGCCTCCGCTGTGATAATTTTACCATACGGTCGCGTATTTGTAAACGATATATGCGCCCGGCGGCGCAAAAAAGACGGTCCGGCGGCATAACGTCCGTTAAAACCGCACGCCACGGACAAGTAAAATTTAGAGATAATGTATTGACAAAAGTTTTCCTATGATATACAATCTAAGTGTATGGAAACGGGCATAGAGCGTAATAAGAAGGCATTTCTGGAGCTTTATAACGAGAAGATAAAAAGAGAAGGAGCAAGCGAACTTTTGAAGTATCTCTGCGGCTCTGATTTTTTTACGGCTCCGGCAAGCTCGCGTTTCCACAGCAACTTCGAGGGCGGATTGTGCGCGCACAGTCTTAACGTTTACCGCCGTCTGGACGAGTTGGTAAGAATGCACGAAGCGGCAGGGGATATCCAGCCGGGTAGCATATCGGAAGAATCGGTTGCGGTGTGCGGTCTTTTGCACGATTTGTGCAAAGTCGACTTTTACGCCGTGCAGACGCGCAACGTCAAAAAGAACGGGGAATGGGTCAGCGTTCCCTATTATACCATCAGCGATAATCTGCCTTACGGACACGGCGAAAAATCCGTATATATCATAAACGGGTTTATGCGCCTTTCACGCGCGGAAGCGCTTGCCATCAACTGGCATATGGGCGGCTTCGACAACAGGGTAAAGGCGGGCGACTATTCCATGAGCGACGCTTATTACCGTTTTCCGCTCGCAATGTTTTTGCACATGGCGGATATGACGGCGACTTACCTTGACGAGCACGTGGAGAAATAATACTATCAAATCGACTTATATGAGGGTAAAGTAAGGATGTTTTTTACCGAAATATGGAACAGGAGGAGAAAAAATGAAATTTGCAGAGCGGCTTCGGCAGGAGCGTATCGCAAACGGCTATAACCAGGTGTATATAGCCAAGTACATGAACGTTTCGCAAGTGTCCGTAAGCAATTGGGAGCGGGGCGCAAAAGAGCCCGACTACCAGACCCTTATCGATTTGGCAAAGCTGTTTAACCGCAGTACCGACTACATGCTCGGGCTTACCGATAAGTAGCAACGTCGCAACCGACTAAAATTTGTTGACACATTTTGTGCGGTGTAGTATAATTACCGTATAAAAATAAAAAAATCTTCAGGAGGAAGACTATGAAAAAGAAAATAGGCATTACACTTGCAGTCGTGGTTCTGCTCGTGTGCGTCATTTCCGTAGCTGCTTTGGCAGGCTGCAAAGAGAAGGTTACAGCTGAAAACGCTCAGGCAGCAACCGAAGCCAACTGGGCGGAAATCGACAACAAATCTGCCACAACCACCGTTAACATCAACAATGCGGAGATAGCTTTGGGCGTTAACGGCGACAGCAAGGCAGTGTCCATTACGGCAAGCGCACAAGTCACTCTTAACCGCACCTGGGCGGACGGCGTGCTCACCATCGACGTTACCGCAAAGCCCACCGCTATCGGACTTTCCGTTGATATAACCGGCGACGGTAAAGACGACCTTGGAAGCGCCATTAAAACTTTGCTTACCAAAACAGTTAATTTCGATAAGTTGACCGGACTTGAATTCAAAGCTCAGGCTTTCTATAACTACGGCAGCGAAGCAAAGACCATCGGCGTCAGAAATATGACCGTCAGCGGTCTTGCGAGCGCGATTCCCGCAGTCGTAGAAGGCAATCCTACCGCCAATATCACCGACCAGCCTTATGCAATCAAGTTTATGAATTCCAGCAGCGGTCAGTACGAAAGCGAAGTTTCCTTCGACCTTGCGTCCATCGACCTTTCCGGTGCGCAGGATTATATCGATATGATTTTGGGTGAAGGCTACAATCTTGACCTGATAGGCATTATCGAAGGTCTGCTGCTCAACCAGACTATGCTCGACTTCTCTAACGCGACAAATGCCGCTTATGCCGACGGTCAGTATAAGAACAACGTAAAGGTTACCGATAACCTCAACTTCATAACCGAAATCTGGAACCAGATCCAGGATAAGTCGATTGTAGGCTCACTGCTGGGCAACTATAAAATCACTGTCGACGACAAGGGTACTGACGATATCAAAGATGACGTGACCATCAACATCTCCAACCTGTTGAAGAACATTCTCGGTGTGAATACTCTCGACAATCTTCTTACCGACCTGCTCGGAAAGGTTGAAGGCACCATGTCCGTGAGCGGCGCCGTTGAAGACGGCATCTTCACCTCTCTCAACGCTACACTCAACGGAACCAGGATCGCTTTGACCCAGGCAAATGTTGAATATATCGTTGAAAACGTTGCAAATCCTGTAATCGCTTCCATTGACAAGATATCCGAAGATGTACAGAAAATTATCGACCAGGTACTTCCCGTAATTACCGAAGGCAGCGCATATATCAGCCTCGGCACCATCACCGTTAACAGCACGTTCGCTACCGCGTAACGGTCTGTAACCGCAAAAAACAAAAATCCATCGATCTTTCGGTCGGTGGATTTTTTATTTATTAAATTACTCTACCGGGTCGCGCCGCGCATAAGCACCCTACTGCGGTGTCAAGTCTCTCATTTTGGGAATGAGCGCCTTTCCTAGCATTAGGGCACTTCTTCGCGGTGCTTTTCAGCGAGATTACAAATAGGAGAAATTATCAAATACAAGCGAAGCAAAATCGCATTTTGCCAAGCGTAACCTCTAAAACTTGCTGTGCAAGTTTTCCCGCAAGGGCGGAAAGGGTGGCTTGGTGACCACGCTGTCTTAACCGCCTTGCAGTAACTTCCGCTTGTATATACTTGTCTTCCTTGCACGCGCAATGGGTAGCCGTTGCGCGAAAAGAAGGGAAAACCGACCTTCAAACAAGCTAAGCTTGTGAATGGGTGAGTTTTCCCTTAAAGCGAAACCGCAAAGTGCTTTGCGCGGATAAAACTTATGCTTATCGCATAGTCTTATCGCAAAGCACTTTCAATCGGCGGTTATCTTTTACATAAAGTGATACGCCACCCAGTTGGCAATGTTTATCGGTATAAGCCGTATCTTTGTTCTGAACAAAAAGTCTGCGAACCTGCTCTGTTTGGGTTTGATTCCCGCTATCGAAGTGACTGATACTATTTCGCGCGCTTTATCCGCAGTCATATCTCCGGGGACGGGCAGGGTTACGAGTTTTTCTTCGCCTGCGACAAGGTCGAAATAGTTGTCCGAGAACGGCTCGGATATGCCGCGTGCGAACAGCTTTACGTACCGGGCGTATTTTTTCGCTTTAACTCTTATTTGCGCAACTCCGTCCGACACGGTTATATCAAGCGAAAGTTCCGGGTCTGGCAGGGCGAGTTTCTTTTCGGGGCTGAAAAGAACGGTACGCGTGCATATTACGTTATCGTCATTGTCCACCAGCGAGTACTGCAATACGCAGTTGCGGCGGCAGCTTGCCAAAGCCCCCTTTATATCGGGAGCGCACACCTTGCGCGCGCTTGCGGCGCCGCAGTCGGCGGCGGCTTTGCCGCTTGCCAGGCGGGTGCCGTCAAAGCGGCTGAGGATATATTCTATGCGGCCTTTGAACGGGACGGCTTTGTCGTTGATTACGTGCAGTTCCACGCTGTTTTTTGTTTCGCATGCGCTTGCGGTGAGCGGAGCGTTGAAGTGGCGCGCCGTATATTGCAACGCCTTATAGCCGCCGTAATAGTCTATTGAAGCCCACGAAAGCACGGGCCAGCAGTCGTTCAGCTGCCAATACATACTGCCGTTGCATCTGCCGCGGTTCCGCCTCCAATGTTCCGTGGCGTCGCGCACGCATTCCGACTGCACTATCTGCGAAAGATAGACGGTATCTTCAAATTTTGCGGGCAGGCGGAAACGAGTGGAAGTGTAGTAGGCTATTTTGCCGTTGCCGCTGGGGCACTTCTGGTGCGCCTGCATGACGGGCGAGGTAAGGTCCAGCTGATTTTCCGGACAGAAAGAACGTATGGTGTTCATATCGGGCATGGATTCCAGTCCGAACTCCGAACAAAAGCGCGAAAACCGCTTGCGGTAGTAGGTAAGCGGTTGCAGACCGTGCCATACCGTCCACATATGTACGTCGCCGTGAGCGTCCGAAGCCACGCCGTCCATATACCCCTTGCCGACGGGCGAACCGGGGATAAAAGGCGTTCTGTCGTCCAGCTTTTCCAGATGTTCCGGCAGAATGTGCCAGAAAAACTTTTCCGTCCATTCACGCAGTCTGGTGTAGGGCAGCCAGCCGGCGCTCATTGTTTCTATCTCGTTATTGCCGCACCACAGGGCCATGCACGCGCGGTTTCTCAGCCGCTTTACGTTATACGTGACCTCGCCCAGCACGTTTTCGAGAAATTTTTCGTTGTAAAAGGGGTAGGGGTTGCACGCGAACATAAAGTCCTGCCATACGAGTATGCCTTCGCGGTCGCATATGTCGTAAAATTCGTCCGTTTCGTATCTTCCGCCGCCCCATACGCGCACCATGTTCATGTTCGCGCGTTTGACCGCGCCCAACAGTTTTTTGTACGTGCCGGTATTCACGCGCGTAAGCATGGCGTCGGGGGGAATGTAGTTCGCGCCCTTGATAAACAGCGGCACTCCGTTCAGAATGAAGCGGAAATTCGTGCCGTATTCGTCCGCGCTTCTGTCCAACTCTATCGTGCGCAATCCTATTTTGCGCGTAAAACTATCCGTTTCGCCGTTTTGTGTAAGCGTTGCTTTTACGGTGTAAAGGGGGTGTTTGTCGCTTATGTCGTGCGACCACCACAATTCGGGATTTTCCACCGTAAAGTCCGCGGTCATATTGCCGGAAGGAGTGACGGAACAGGCGGCTATAAGTTCTCCGCCGGGAGAAATCAGCGAAATCTCTGCGGCAGCGCCCTTTGCGGGAGTAAATTCGCACTCCGCCGTCACGTGCAGTCTGACGGCGGGTTTATCTCCGTCCTTTATATGCTCCTGCTCTGCGCGTACGTCGGTAATGCGCGCGCCGTCCCACGCTTTCAGCATTATATCCGAACTGATTCCGACCGTGGGAATAAAAGGGCCCCAGTCCCAGCCGAAATGACAGCCGGGCTTGCGGATATGCGGAATTCCGTTCATGCCGTTGCAGTTGCGCGGCATCTGGTCTTCTTCCTGCATCTGGCGCAAAAACTCCGCGGGAGAGCGGAAGTATATCTCCAAAAGCGAATTTTCGCCCACCTTGCCCGTAACATCGGCTTCGAACGGTATAAAATAGTTATCGTGGGAAGCTATTTTTTCTCCGTCCAGATATATGTCCGCCAAAGTGTCCAGACATTCGCAGTACAGGCAGACTTTCTCTTTGCCCTTCATCTCTCCGGGCAGGGAAATCCTGCGCGAATATATGAAATCTCTGTCCGCCACCCACGCCGTCTTGCTTTCGTTGTCCTCTTTGTACGGGTCGGGAATCAGCCCGAGCGCGAGCAAATCTTCATACTGGCTGCCGGGTACGCGGGCAGGATAGCTCTTTTTGGAGCCTTTTTCGCAAAATTGCCAATTATCGTTCAAAATTTTCGTTATCATAGCTATATTATATCAGTTTTACACGTCTCTTTCAACGGTAATTAAGCAAAATTTCATCTGTTCGGCAAAATTTAGGTTTTTGTATATATTAAGAATAACTTGTTGACTTATAAAAGATACTTTGATAAAATATAATCATACATTAAAGATGTATGGGAGGGTTTCTTTATGAAATGTCAAAATTGCGGCAATGAGTTCGCTTCGGGCAAATTTTGCAGCGAATGCGGCGCGTTGTTGCCTGCGGAAGAGGCGGTCAAACCGGAAGTAACCGCAAATTCCGTAAAGGCGGAAGCGCCTGCGGCTGTTCCTTTGCCTGAAGAACAGGCAAAAGTTTCCGCGGAATCTGCGGCGGAAGAAAAGCCCGCGGCGGAAGAAGCGGCGGAGGAAAGCGTTGCGGAAGCGCCTGCGGCGGAAGAGAGCGTTACGGCGGAGCAAGGCGCTCCTGTTGCGGAGGAGAATGCCCCGCAACCTACAGGCGAAACCGTGTCCGGAAGCGCCCCGGAAAGCGCGCCTGAAGCTGTGTCCGGAAACGCCCCGGAAAGCGCGCCGGAAGTTGAGTCTTTGCCGGCTATCGAAACAGGCGGGGCGGCGGAGACTGCCGCGGACGCCGCGCAAACGCAAAACGTGCCCGGCTCCGCGGGCGGAAACGGCGGTTCGTCAAACGCGAAGTTTGAAGAAATCAAGGGTAAAATCCGCGCCGTCTGCGAAAAGGTAAAGGCAAAATTGGGCGAAAAAGCCTATAAAGGAATCGGGCTTTGGACTCCCGCTGTTCTGCCCGTGGTATGGGGCGTTCTGATTATGCTCTTCCTTGCGGCAAGCGGAGTATCGGTTGATGGCTTCTCCTTCGGTTCCGGTTACGACGTTATGAGCGGCAGTTTCGGAGGCGGCGCGGCTTTCGGCGCGGTCATGTGTTTTCTTATCGCCCTTGCTTACATAGGAATAGGTATATTCCGCATAGTGCTGGCGGTGAAAAAGCCGTATTTTACGCCCAAATTCGTAGTGCCCACGCAGCTTGCCCTTTACGGTCTGCTGTTCCTGATGTCCTGCGTAATGGTAGGAAGCGTGAATACGGTTATGGGCGGAGCATATTCCGGACCTGCGGGAAACTGCGTACTCGCGTTCACCTTGCTGGGCGCGTTCTTTGTCGCGGCGGGAATACTGCTTTTCAGATTCGGCTGTGTGGACGAACTCGTACAGGCGCGTAAAATCGCGGCTGCCGAGTATGCGGAAGAAAGGAAAAATAAAATTGCCGCCGCGCAGGCTGCCGCAGCCAATGCCGCACAGGCGGCTGCCGCCGCCGGCGCCGCGGCTGTTTCCGCAGGAGCGGCAGGAGCTTCCGCCCAAGTGGTCTATGTGCAGGGTAAGAGCGAGCCTTCCATGGAAGACAAGCTGTTCGGCGATCTGCCCGTAGGCAAAAAAATAGAAAACTACCGTTGGTCGGGCGCAGTCGCTTCCCTTGTGGCGGTACTCTTTATCGCCATTGCGGGCGTGTTGCCGTTATGTGAATACAATAACGGCGGCGCATATTCGGGCTTTTCTTTTGTATATGCGTTTTTCGCAAATATGGCACAGTATTCTTCTCATTATACCGCAGGTGGATATACGCTAAACATTTTATTTTTGGTGTTGGAATTGTCTGCGTTCGGTTTGTGCGCCTTGTTTGCTTTCCTACACTTGCTTATTGCAATAAGACAGCCTTACACCCAGCACCCGATATTCGGCATGTTCCACTTGTGGTTTACCATGATAGCCGCGGGGCTTATGACTTATGTGGTCGTATGGAACGGTATTATCGATCCCTATGATTATAATGCAGGATATATAATTTCCACAATAATAGCGCTTATCCTGTTGTCCGTAGTATTGGCGGGCTGTCTGTTCGGTGTGCCGCTTTATATAATCTGCGCTCGCACGGACGAAAACCGTTACCTCATTAAGAAGAAAAGGTTGCAGTTGCGCGATGATCCCGCTTCAGACGAGGCGGGCATAAAGAGTCGCAAGATATTCGCCGTAGTGGTGGCGGTTATCGCGCTCGTAACGTTTATCCTGGCTGTATGTATGCCGCTTATGGTCGGTTCGGACAGGGGTATGGATACCGATACGGCGCGCAGTCTTACCCCCGGAACGTCTTACAGCAGGGTTGTGGAGCAGCTCGGCGAGCCTTACAAGGTGAGCGATACTTCAAACGGCGGCAAGGTGGCTTATTGGTACAGCAAGGATTACCGCGATATAATGGGCGAAAGCAACGGCAGTTCCGGATCCGACCTTGACGATATAGAAGACTGGGAAGATTTCGAAAACGCACTGGAAGACGAAATGCAGGCAGAGGCGGAGCGCGAACAGCAGCTTAACAATCTCGTATACAAGTATTACGAGATTACCTTTGACCGCGAGGACAACCTGACTTATCTTGTATTTGATAACAACCGTGCTTACCGCAGTAGCACATCTCAGGATAAAGTCCTCTCGAGATCATACGATATGGAGTTCTTTTATAACGGTGACAATTTGAACGCAGAGGTAGGCATAGAATATTCTGACGGCAGTTACGAAGCAGGTTATGTCAGTACATTCTATTCCTTTGCGTACGATGCGGATGCTACGTCGTCTGCGGGAGTAGTTGGCTTCGAATATGATGCAAAACTCGCCGATGATGGGGTATTTGTTTTTACCAGTGATATCGCGGCTTACGATGTTATAGATTTCGGTAACGCGGCGTTTATAAATGCCGGTTCAGACCTCTCCTGTGTCATGCGTGCCAATGGTACGGCAAAGACAAATGTGTCGTTGGCAAGTAATAGTTTGAATCCGGGAACGGTGGTGTCAATAGATTATACGCTGACTGGAATAGACGGCGTTATCGAAACATTGGCGCAAACGGGACGGGTAAGCAACTTTACTGTTGTAGGAAGCGTGAACGATGTACTTGCCGCCATCGCGTTCGGTGATTTGTCGGGTGTAGCTGGCGGTTATTATTCAAGCAGTGAAAATGGCAGTCTGTACACCTCCTCTTCAACCAACAGGAAACTGTTGTTTGCAAGCTATGAGGATACTTCGCAGAGTCAAAGCATATTCGAAACCCTGCGCATAAGAACTGTGGGCAGCTATGCGTTTAATTATTACAACTCCGGAAACAATTCCGATATAAGCACTCTCCCGTCCATGGGACCGGGCACGAGCGGCTATACGGGCGTCACGACATTGGAAGATTACGCGTTTGCGGGCTCAACGTTTACCAGCGTCACAATCCCTTCGTGCGTAAGAAGCGTAGGCAGCTATGTGTTCTACGGATGCGACAGGGGCAGCGTAACGCTTGCACACAGAACGTCGGTGCCTTCCTCGTGGGCAAGCGATTGGAATGTATATAACAGCGGCAACAACGTCTGGACGGTATATGACGGCAGCGGCAACCTGATTTGACGATACAGCCGAATTGAAAAAAGGGACCGCGGGAAACTGCGGTCCCTTTTAATATTTATGGATATTATATTTGCACGCATATTATAATATACGCGTATATATATGGTGCTGATTTTGCATATTTTGCCGATAAACTTAAAATAATGTAAATTATTCTTTTTCCCTATTGCATTTATGCCGGGAATGTGTTAATATATAATTCCCCCTCGGGGAAAAGTGATGGCAAAAAAAATATGAAAAAACTTGTGAAAAATTGTTGACAGGCTTTTTTCGGTGTGCTATCATAATGAAGCTGTCCCGAGCGGACGGCGCTGAACATTGACAACTGAACAGGAAGGAAAGGAAGCGTAATTCTTCAAAGGCAAAGAAATTTGAAAGAAGGACGCTTAAACGAACGGATTTTCGGAAAGTAAAGAAACGAACCAAGAATAAGTCAGTTTAAGAGTTTTAAGGATTTGAACTTAAGAGTTTGATCCTGGCTCAGGACGAACGCTGGCGGTATGCCTAACACATGCAAGTCGAACGAGGTTCTTCGGAACCTAGTGGCGAACGGGTGAGTAACACGTGAGCAACCTGCCTTACACTTTCGGATACCTACGGGAAACTGTAGTTAATACGGTATAAGACCACGCTGTCGCATGACAGAGGGGTAAAAGATTTATCGGTGTAAGATGGGCTCGCGTCGCATTAGCTAGTTGGTGGGGTAACGGCTCACCAAGGCGACGATGCGTAGCCGACCTGAGAGGGTGATCGGCCACACTGGGACTGAGATACGGCCCAGACTCCTACGGGAGGCAGCAGTGGGGAATATTGGGCAATGGGCGCAAGCCTGACCCAGCAACGCCGCGTGAATGATGAAGGTCTTCGGATTGTAAAGTTCTGTG